>Ga0182740_1000212_pt1 | contig 91852 bp, 96 predicted proteins | sample eDN5th37CKraftBY_FD_128872 | JGI IMG/M metagenome (GOLD analysis project Ga0182740, IMG submission 128872) | Enriched backyard soil microbial communities from Emeryville, California, USA - eDNA 5th pass 37_C Kraft BY (version 2) (version 2) | ecosystem: Environmental > Terrestrial > Soil >...
GAATCCCCGCGTGACACTGCATTTCACCCCGACCTCAGGCTCCTGGTTGAACCTGGTCGAGGTGTTCTTCTCGATCATCACCCGCCAAGCAATCCGCCGGGGCTCGTTCAACAGCGTTAAAGAGCTCATCGCTGCCATCAGCGCCTTCATCGAGGGCCGGAACCAACGCGCCCACCCATTCGTGTGGACCAAGACCGCCGACGAAATCCTGCCCCACACTCGTAAACAAACTTCAGACGCGCGACACTAGGCGGCATCTCGATGTCGGTGACGACGACATCGGGCCGATGGATGTCGACCTGCACAAGTAATTCAACCGCGTCGGCGGCGACCGCGAGGACACGATGTCCGCCGCGCTCGAGGACGCGCACCACACCTTCCCGGATCAGGGAATGGTCATCGGCGACAACGACTGTGGCCACGCTCAGCTCCTCACGACGCCGGCAGAGACGAAGACGGGCGTACGGGCGCACTGCGTCGCGGTAACCGCACACATATCGTCGTGCCACCACGGGGCGGTGACGTGATACTCAGTTCACCGCCCATGGCGGTGACGCGGTCAGCCATGCCGACGAGGCCGAGACCACGTCCGGGCGTCGCTCCACCGCAACCGTCGTCTCGCACCGTGATCTGCAGAGTGTCTGCGTCGCCGTCGACGTCCACTTCGACGATGGTGGCGCAGGAGTGCTTGACGACATTCGTCAGGGCCTCGGCCACCACGAAATAGGCGCACGACTCGATCTCGGCGGCGGCACCCCCGTAGTCGTGCGCTGTCACGCTCGTCGGCACCGCCGTCCGCGCGCTCAGCGAGCGCAGGGCCGGGACAAGCCCGCGAGTATTGAGGATCGTGGGATGTATACCGGCCGCCAGGTCCCGCAATTCGGTGATCGCATGGCGAGCCTCGGCCATGGCGTCCATCAGCATGCTGTCGAGCGCTTCGAGTTCGGAGGGCACGTGTTCGCGTGTGAGCTGAAGCGCCAGCAGAACATTGAGCATTCGTTGCTGAGCACCGTCATGTAGGTCGCGGGCGATCTGCCTGCGCGCCGATGTCGCGGCCTCGAGAATGCGCCGCTGCGCCGCCAGCGATTCGGCGGCACGAATCTCGGCGGCGTCACGGGCTCGCCGGGCCTCCTCCGCAGCGTGCCGCTCCGTCAGATCAGTGAACGCGAACACCGCACCGGTGTCGCCATCGACCTCGAACGGTGCACACCACCACGTTGTCGGGAACATCGAACCGTCGGCCCGCACGAACCACTCATGGGTGCCGTGTGCCGCCACGCCGGCGCGCGTCGCAGCCAACAAGCGGCATTCGTCTGTGGGGATGGGGGTGCCATCTGGGCGGCGGTGATGCCAGGTCTGATGGCTCGGCAGGCCGATCATGTCTTCCGGATGGTCATAGCCGAACCCGCGCGCAGCGGCATTGTTGGCGAAGACCACACGGCCCTCGTGATCCACCACGAAAACCGGCTGCGGTGCTACGGACAGGACGCGCTGCTCAAGCGACGCGGAAACCGGACCACTCTGCACACGCCCCTCCGTCACAGACAGCTCCTGAATCCATGCCAGGCTACCCGCCGATCAGGCGAGCGCAACGGGCACAGCTGCACAGGCGATGGCGGCGAGCTCGACCGCGCTGAGCCGTGTCACTGCCCGAAACCACCGACGCCCTCATGGCCCCAAGCGCAACCACTCAGCTTACTGCCCAACACATCGCCACGATGCCGCTTCAGAAAACAAAACCCGGCGATCGATGGGCACGTATTGCCTTGTTGCCCTGGCGGTTTCACCGCACTACCCTGCCGACATGGGATACATGGTTCCCGATCACCCGACGGACACCAGGACCGCGGCCCTCGATGTGATCGTGCGCTGGGCCGAGCATCTCCCCCAGCCCGGCATCCATGCCGCCCTGCGGGAACTCGCGATGGACCTCGACGCCGAGGCCGCCTTCGACGGCCTCGGCTGGGATGATGCACGCGGCCTGGCACAGTGGGTGGTGATGACCGTGCTGACCGGCACCGAGATCCCCGCCACGGTAGATCCGCCGTGGAGCGATCCGGCCGCGGTGGCGCACAGCATCGACATCTGCCGGCCCCTGGCGCACCACGTGAGGACGACGATCGACGGGCAGTGACCCGCGCCGACCCATTCGAACATATGATCGATGCATGGGCGACATGCAGGCGATCGGCTACGGCGGGCAGCCTGTCCAGGAGATCTTCCGCGTGGTGCGGCCACCGACGGCCGTTCTCGTCGATCTCGTCGCCTTGTTCCCTCGCGAACCGCACTGCCAGGGCCGCTACAACCCCTGCGGCTTGCAGATGAACCGGATCGTCGAGGGCAAGCTGACCTGCTGGGCGTTGTGCGAGCAGGGCCAGTGGTGGGGCCTGGTCACCTACCCCATCCGGTACGGCGCCACGACGAAGAACGTCACGCATTGGATCCCGGCGTGGGTGCTCAAACCCAAGCGCTGAGCCGGACGCTCAGTGGAGAATCTGCCGCTCCGTGGTCCACCGGCCCAGAGGCGAGCGCCAGGTGATCTCGACGCGCACCTCTCCACTACCGGAGCCGGCCAGCTCCACCGCCACTCCCGGGGTTCGGTCGTCCTCCCCGCGCGACGCCGGCACCGAGCTCACGGTCTGTTCGGCCACGCCGTCGGAGTTCGACGCGGTGACCGTCACCGACCGCGCCTCGTCGCGGCCGACGTTGACGACGCGGATCCGGTCATCCCCGACGCGCTTCACGTCCCAGGCGACGAACGATTTCTCGGAGGCCAGGTCATACGCCCGTGCCGCCTCGTGGCGCGCCTGTTCGACAGAGGACTTGAGCTCGGCCTGACCGGAAAGCACCCGGCCGATCAAGACCTCGGTACGCCAAACGGACGCGGCCACCACCAGCAACACCGGCCAGAGCCAGAGCACCGACACAAAAGACCGCAGAAAGAACTCGCCCACCACGCCAGAAACCCTACTGGCCGTCACGGACGCCGACTGATGTTGACGGCACGGCAAATATTCGGGTCGCGGCCACGGTGCGGGGATCGCCATGTCGGGCCACCGCTTGTCACCGCTGAGCGGCAAGCGAACCGCATCGTCGCGGTTTACCCTGTCACGGGCACCGCACCGGGCCCGCTGCTTGTCGTCGTGACCGATACCGGAGACTCATACATGGCCGTCGTCGTCGTAGGAAACCCCAAGCCGAACTCACGCACCCGCGCGGCCGCCGAGCTGGTCGCCGAGAAACTGACCGGCTCGGCGCCCGAGCACGTCATCGATGTCGTCGACCTCGGTGCCGGACTGCTGGGCTGGGGTGACCCGAAGGTCGCCGAGGCCAAGAACGTCGTGAAAGCCGCCGACGTCCTCGTGGTCGCCTCGCCGACGTACAAGGCCACCTACACCGGCCTGCTCAAGCTGTTCCTGGACCAGTTCGGCCAGGGCGAGTTGGGCCAGGTCACGACGTTCCCCTTGATGCTGGGCGGCTCGTGGGCGCACGCGCTGGCCCCCGAGTTGACGCTGCGGCCGGTTCTGGTCGAGATCGGCGCGAGCGTGCCCGCCCCGAGCCTGTACCTGCTGGACTCGGACTACGAGACCGCTGCCGAACTGGAGAGCTGGCTGCAGATCGCGCGCAAGTTCGTTCCCCAGGGGTCCTGACGACACGAAGGGCGAAAGGGCGATATCGCATACGGTATCGCCTTTCGGAAGTGATCCCCGCCGGCAGAGACCATGAGATCCGCACCGCCACGAACAAGACTTGTGGTGAGTTCTGGTGAAGCTGTGAGCCTTTGGTGAGAATCCAGCCTTCAGGCCTGTCTCACGCGGCCCACCCGGACAACTCGTGGCAATACTGGAGGCTCCCCGCAGCAACACGGAACGAAGGGAGCGCTGATGGCCCACGAGACCGTGGACGAGCTCCCCGGGTGGGACGAGCACCTGCCACACTTCTCGACACACGAAAAAGGCGACCGCATCACCACGCTGCCGTTCGGACCGTCACTGCTGACGTTCTTCGCCGTGGTCTCCGGGGTGCTGTACGTCCCCGCAGGAGTGGGCGGCGTGCTGTTCTTCCATTCGCTGGCACAGCGCGAGTCGCACTTCGTCTGGTGGCTGGGCGTGCTGTACATCCTCTACACGTTTCTGCCCCTGATGCTGTCCGACATCACCACCGACGAGGCCACGAAGGTTGTCGGGCAACGCTGGACGGCCAAACGCATCGCCACCGTCCCGGCCTTGGCCGGCACGGGACTGGGAATCCTGGGCGCCGCGATATGGATCGGCGGGCCCACCGGCGGCTGGGTCGCCCTGGCCGCCGCGGCGTGCGGTGTCATCGCCGCGATCGTCACGCTCAGCGCCTGGCGCGGAATCCGATACACACAAAGGCGTCACGCGTGGATCAGCTGGATGCGCCGATACGGCACCCGCACACCAGGGTTCCTGCGCGAGGTCAAGTTCCTCAGCAGATGGATCGACGGCAAGCCGGTGTTCACCGTGGTCGTCGAATTCCCCACCGAGCATGGCGCACAACGGGTCACGGCGAGCATGGTGACCACCACGCGCCGCGTACCACGCGCGGGCACCGCGATGGTGGTCACCCACAGGCCGGGAACCACAGGGGCCGACGTGCTGATCGACCTCGACCACACTCGGCAGCCGCGGTTCGACCCCAATTCCGCGAAATACACCCAGCCGAGCGGAAACTAACGCCGGGCGAGCTCGCGCAGCACGAGATCGGTTGCGTCCCAATCCATGCACTTGTCGGTGACGGACTGGCCGTAGGTCAGCGTCTCTGCGTCCGGGCTCTGCGCACCACCGACGAGGAAGCTCTCCAGCATCACACCGCTGATCGGCTGACCGTCACGCACCATCTGGGCGACCTCGGTCGCGACGACGGCCTGGCGGATGTGGTCCTTGCCGGAATTGGCGTGGCTGCAATCGATCACGACGCGACCGGGCAGTCCCGCCTTGGCCAGCTTGGCGGCGGCGGCCCGCACCGACTCGGCGTCGTAATTGGGTCCCCGGGTGCCGCCGCGCAGGATCACGTGGCAGTCCTCGTTGCCGGCGGTGCTCACCACGGCGCCGCGGCCCATGTCGTCCATGCCGAAGAACACGTGCTCGGCCGCGGCGGATTTCGCGCCGTCCACGGCGACCTGGACGTTGCCGTCGGTGCCGTTCTTGAAGCCCACCGGCATCGACAGGCCCGAGGCCAGCTGACGGTGCACCTGCGACTCGGTGGTGCGGGCACCGATCGCGCCCCACGCGACGGCGTCGGCGATGTACTGCGGGCTGGTGGGCTCCAGGAACTCACACCCGACCGGCAGACCGATGTCGATGATGTCGAGCAGCAGTTGACGTGCGATGCGCAGACCGCGCGCGACGTCGAACGTGCCGTCCATGCCCGGATCGTTGATCAGGCCCTTCCAGCCGATCGTGGTGCGCGGCTTCTCGAAATACACCCGCATCACGATCTTGACGGTGTCCTTGAGCTCCTCGGCCACCTTGACCAGACGGCTCGCGTATTCGAGCGCGGCGGCCGGGTCGTGCACCGAGCACGGGCCCACCACGACCAGCAGCCGGTTGTCGCGGCCTGCGAGGATGTCGGCGACCTCGTCGCGGTCGGCGGCCACACGCTCGGCGCGACGGGCACCCAGCGGGAATTCGGTGAGCACGTCGTGCGGGCTGGGGATCGCGCTGAAGCTGCGGATACGCCGATCCGACGTCGCGGGCGGGTTGGCGATCTGCGCCAGATTCATTGAGGTGCCTTCCTTGGATGGTGGGCACCTGCTGCGTCCGGCGCCCTTTTACGACGAAAGGCAGCGACCGATGGTCAGCTGCCTTGGGCTCCGGGTGGATGCGTGCTTGATGCTGCGCTTTATCGGCTCCGCCCGGAGCCTAGATAAAGCGCCAATACGAGGCGCACACACCGATAGTCACGCGGCCAGGTTACACGACGATCGCAAAGACCTGAAATCGCCCCCGCAGACCCACGTTCACAAGCCGGGATTGTGACCGGCGTTACGATCCGCAGCATGCCGCTGAGTTCACGCATGCCCGAGCTGGCCGCGTTCGACGTGCTGCTGGCGATCGCCCGCACCGGCAGCCTGGGCGCGGCGGGCCGCGAACTCGGGCTGACGCAGCAGGCGGTGTCGGCCCGGCTGGCCTCGATCGAGGCGCAGACCGGCGTGCGCCTGGTACAGCGCAGCAGTCGCGGTTCACAGCTGACGCAGGCCGGCGTGGTGGTCGCCGAGTGGGCCGATCAGCTACTCGAGGTCGCCCAACGCGTCGACGCGGGACTGGCCGCGCTGCGCAGCGAGAGCCATACACGGCTGACCGTCGCGGCGAGCCTGACCATCGCCGAGCAACTCATGCCGCGCTGGCTGGTGTCGTTGCATGCCGACGCGCGGCGACGCGGGGTTCCCACGCCCGAGGTGATCCTGACCGCGGCCAACAGCGAAGACGTGATCGGCGCGGTGCGCGACGGCTCCGCCGAGCTGGGCTTCATCGAATCACCGGGTACACCAAGAGGTTTGCATACCCGGGTGGTTGCCCGTGACGAGTTGATCGTGGTGGTGCCGCCCGGGCACAAGTGGGCCCGCCGGTCGACGCCGATCGGACCGGCCGAACTCAACGACACACCCCTGGTGTCGCGGGAGGCCGGCTCCGGCACCCGCGAAGCCCTGAGCACCGCGCTGCGTCGGGCACTCGGCGACACGACGCAGGCCGCGCCCGCGATCGAACTGTCCTCGGCGGCGGCGATGCGGGCGGCCGTCGCGGCGGGCGCCGGACCTGCGGTGATGAGCCGGCTGGCGGTCGAGGACGACCTGACCCTGGGCCGGCTGCGCGCGGTCCCGGTGGCCGGGCTGGATCTGCGTCGCGATCTGCGGGCCGTCTGGTCGGGCACCCGCACGCCGCCCGCCGGCGCGGTGCGCGACCTGCTCGGCCACATCGCCGCGGCCCGCTGAACGGCTCAGCCCGCCAGCAACCGCCCGGATGCCACACCGCGCACCGTGTGCATGGCGACGGTGACCCACGCCACCAGCAACGCGACGTAGAGCAGCACGGCAAGGCCCGAGAACACCACCGCCCCGGTCGCGGCCCCCAGCGCCGACGCACCGGTCACGCACGTGCCGACGGGGAACGTGAAACTCCACCACGTCAGCGTGAACGACAACCCGCGCCGCGCGGCGTGCACCGTCAACGCGGCCGCCACGCAGAACACAAAGGCCCCGAACCCGCCCATCACCACCCCGTACACGATCCCGAACGCGTGGAGTGCGCTCACCACGGAGGTATCGGTGACCACTGATGAGGCGTGGGCGGCAAGAAGATTCGTCGCGGTGATCGACTGACCGATGACACCCAGCACGATCCAGACGGTCGGGATGGCCTGCACCTCGGGCAGACCGCCGTGCATCAACCGCGAGTAGACCATCGTCACGGTCACGAACCCCACCAGCAGGCTGAGCCCGAACATCGCGTAACACGCCATGAGCAGCGTCTCCCCCGCCTGCCCGGGGCCGAGATGACCGAGCAGCAATGCCCCGGTGGACGCGGAGACCATCGGCGGCACCACCGGCATCATCCAGGCAGGCACCGCCGCCACTTCTCGACCGCACCGGGTGATCATCCGGTACGGGATCACCACGGCCACAGCGAGTCCGAGACCGGTGCCGGCCACCCACAGCGCCACGCCGAGCCGAACGGCGGCAGACTCGCCGATCACCGCGGGGCCGAGGAGTAGTGATCCAGCGCCGACGGTCAGCAGCGCCATCGCCGGGGCGCCGTAGAACTGGGCCATGACAGGGTGATTCGCATAGCCCACGGCATGGTGGCGGTGCCGCATCCAGTGCGTCGTGAACGCGGCAGTGAGCGCCACCAGCAGGGCCGCGGCCAGGATCCAGACCGCGGTGGCGAAGGCGCGCAGACCGGATGCCTGCACGGGCAGGGTCACCGCGGCCGTCGCGACGATGCCGGTGCCCATCACCGAGGCGAACCAGTTGGGCGTGATGTGGGCGAACATCGAAGCGCGGCGCGGTGGTTGGGCACACCACGCGAGGTGGAACGGGCGTGGTGCGGTGTCGAAAGCGGTGTCGGGGTCGAGGCTGATGTCGATGCTCACCTCACCGATGCTGCCGAAGCCCGGTGCCTCGCGGTAGGCACCACGTGATTGTGGGGCCACAACGTCGCTTTGTGACCGATCAGACGTAGCGGTTGCGACCCGCGAGGGCTCCGGCCCCCATCTGCACGAGATAGACCGCCAGCACCAGGGCCCACGGCGCGGTCCACCCGCCGGTCACGTCGTGCAGCAGACCGAACAGGAACGGGCCGAAACCGGCCAGCAGGTAGCCGAAGCCCTGCGCCATCCCGGACAGCTGCGCGGTGTCGTCGGCGGTGCGGGCACGCAACGCGATCACGGTGAGCGCCAACGAGAACACGCTCATGCCGAGACCCACGAGCACGCTCCACAACAGCGGCGCGGCACCCGGGTCGACCAGCAGACCGACCATTCCGGCGAACCCCACCACGCCGAGGCCGACGATCCATCCGGTCTGACCGGACTGGCGCGCGGCCAGCGGCGCGACCACCAGGCTGATGGGCACCGCGAGCAGTGACACCAGGCCGACGAGCAGCCCGGCCTGGGTCTTGCCGACACCGCTGTCGATGAACACCTCTGGCAGCCAGCCCATCACGATGTAGGCCAGGAACGCCTGGCAGCCGAAGAACAGCGTCACCGTCCACGCCAGCGGGTTCCGGAGCAACGACCGGCTCTTGCCGGACGCGGTCATGGGAGTGGTGCGGGCACCGTGGATGCTGCGTGCGGCCAGAAGCCACACCACCAGTGCGGCCAGCGCCAGCACGGTCCAGCTTCCCAGCGCCTCGCGCCATCCGCCGAGCACGTCCTGAAGCGGCGACGTCACGCCCGAACCCAATGCGCCGCCGCCCTGCAGGGCCGCGGTGTAGATGCCCGTCATCAAGCCGATGCGGGCCGGGAACGAACCCTTGATGACCACCGGGATCAGCACGTTGATCAGGGCGATGCCGCCCGTGGCGACCAGCGTCCCGCCCAGCACCACCAGCGCGCCGTCGAGCACACGCACCAGCAGTCCGACGGTCAGCACCCCCATGGCCAGCGAGATCGCCCATCCCAGACCGAGTTTGCGCGCAAGCCAGGGGGCGGCCAGACCGGCCGCGGCGAAACACAGCCCGGGCATGGTGGTGAGCACGCCGGCCCACACCCCGGAGGCGCCCAGGTCCGACCGCATGTCCCCCAGCAGCGGGCCGACGCTGGTGATCGCGGGCCGCAGGTTCAGCGCCGTCAGCACCACGGCGACGGCCAGGAGCACACCGCCCGCGGCCATCGCGGGTGCGCGGAACTCCGCGGCCCCGTCGATCTCGAGCTCCAGGTCGTGCTCATAGCTGTCGAGAGAGTTTCTGGGCACGTTCCGGTTCACTCCGCTAGGGTCCCATACATCCCATGATTGGATGAAAGGGTTATCCGTGCCGCTCGCGTCCACCCGCCGGACGGGACTGGTCGATCAGGTGATCGAGCAACTTCGTGCCTCGGTGAGCTCCGGGGAATGGCCCGTCGGAACGAAGATCCCCACCGAACCGGAACTCGCCGACACCCTCGGCGTCGGCCGCAACACGCTCCGCGAGGCCGTCCGGGCGCTCGCCCACAGCGGCATCCTGGAGGTTCGCCAGGGCGACGGCACCTACGTGCGGGCCACCAGCGAAGTCTCCGGCGCACTGCGCCGGCTGTGCGGCTCGGAACTGCGCGAGGTGCTCCAGGTGCGACGCTGCCTCGAAGTCGAGGGCGCGCGGCTGGCCGCGAGCAACCGCACCGACGCCGATCTTGCCGAGCTGCGCGCGTTCCTGGACCGCACCGAAACCTCCGACGACGACGACTTCGTGCACAGCGACACCGCATTCCACCTCGCAGTGGTGCGCGCGTCGCACAACAGCGTGCTCATCGAGCTCTACCGGGGCCTGATCGAGGCGATCACCGCCAGCGTGGCCACCGCGAGCGCCCGGCCCGACGGCAAGGTCAGCCACCGCGGGCTCGTCGAGGCCATCGCCGCGGGTGACGTCGAGCGCGCAGGCCGCGAAGCCGGCGGGTTCCTCGACGACCTGCTGGCGCAGACGCCCGACCCGCAGGGCTGACCGTCAGAACGAGGCGTCGTCGCCGCGGGACCGGTTGATCGGCAACCGCAGCAGCAGACGCGCCCCACCGAGCGGGCTCTCCTCCAGAGCGGCTTTGCCACCGTGCAATTCGGCCTGCTGGGCGACCAGCGCGAGCCCCAGCCCCGAGCCTGAGCGCGACGCCGTCGAACCCCGCGCGAAGCGTTCGAACACCTCCGCGCGTTCGGCCTCGGGCACGCCGGATCCGTTGTCGTCGACCGCGATCTCGACGTCGTCGGCCGAACTGACCGCGCTCAGCCGGATCTCGGTGGCGCCCCCGTGCTTGACCGCGTTGGCGATCGCGTTGTCGATCACCAGGCGCAGCCCCGCGGGCATACCCAGCATGAGCACCGTCGGCGACGGCATGAGCGTGACCTTGAGCCCCGGATAGGTGTGCTGCGCGTCGTGCGCGGCGCGGTCGAGCAGTTCGGTGACGTCCATCGGGACGAAGTCCTCGACCGTGGTCAGCTCACCCTGCGCGAGGCGTTCGAGCGCGGTGAGGGTGGCCTCGATGCGGCTCTGGGTCCGCATGACGTCGCCGATCACCTCCTGCCGCTGTTCGGGGGTCATGTCCAGCGTCGAGAGCACCTCGAGGTTGGTGCGCATCGCCGTCAGCGGCGTTCGCAGTTCGTGCGAGGCGACCGCCGCGAAATCGCGCGCGGATTCCAGGGCGGCCTTGGTGCGTTCCTGTTCGCTGCCGATGCGCGCGAGCATCCCCTCGACGGCCTCGGCGATCTCGACGGCCTCACGCACGCCGCGCACCTTGACCTCTTCTGGGTTGGACTGCGCGTTGATGGCACGCGCCTGCTGGGCCAGCAGGCGGAACGGGTTGATCATCACCAGCGAGATCACCCAGCCGACCACCACGGTGCCCGCGATGACGCCCGCGCAGATCAGCACCACGCGCAGATGCAGTTCGTCGATGCGCCGCTGCGTCTCGGCCAGCGGCGCGCCCAGCGCGATGGTCGCCGGGCCCGCGGTGAAGGTCCGCACGCGGTATTCGACGCCGTCGATCGTGGTGTTGGCGTACCCGTTCTCCAGGTGCGGCAGCACGATGTCGCTGGGCACCGAGACCGTGACGCCGCCGATGTACGCGGTGCGCACCAGCCCGCCGTCGTCGTGGCCGGCGTTGTCGGCGTCGGTCTCGCGCGTGCTGTTGAGCAGCGTGCTGACGTCGCCGAGGCTGCTGAGCGAATCCAGGCGCCGGTCCAACTGGGCGTACTGGTCGTTGGTGACGCCGATCCACACCCAGGTGCCGAGCGTGAGCACCAGGACCACCACGGACAGCGCGGCGACGATGACGATCGTGCGCAACGACAGCACCCGCATCACCGGCCGCAGTACGGGCCGCAGCAGGCGGATCATGCGCTCTTCGAAAGTCACGGCGCTATCTTGCCCGATCCGCCGCGCGGCCCTGCGCCCCCGACCTCAAGATCGTCAACCCGAGGTTGACGCCGAATCATCGTCAACCTAACGTTGACGGCATGGTCGAACACGCCAAGATCACCAACCCCGTCCGCCTCGACGACCTCATCGACGGCATCAAGCACGCGCACACCGAACCGCTCGAACAACTCACCGACGCCGTCATCGCGGCCGACGCGCTCGGCGAGATCGCCGACCACCTGATCGGTCATTTCGTCGACCAGGCGCGCCGCTCGGGCGCGTCGTGGACCGAGATCGGCAAGTGCATGGGCGTCACCAAGCAGGCCGCCCAGAAGCGTTTCGTCCCCAAGGTGCCCGACTTCGACCCGACCGCGCTCAACCCGGAGGAGGGGTTCGGCCGGTTCACGCCGCGCGCCCGCAACGTCATCGTCGTCGCCCACAACCTCGCACACGACGCGCGCAACGCCGAGATCACGCCAGACCACCTGCTTCTGGGACTGTTCGCCGACACCGAGGGCCTGGCCGCCAAGCTGCTGGCCGGCCAGGGCGTCGACGCCGACGCGGTGCGCGCGGCCGTGACGCTGCCACCGTCGACCGGCGAGGCCGCCGCGCTGATCCCGTTCGACACGGCAGCCAAGAAGGCCCTGGAGCTGACCTTCCGTCAGGCACTTCGTCTGGGCCACAACTACATCGGGACCGAGCACATCCTGCTCGCGCTCGTCGACGCCGAGGACGGGGACGGGCCGCTGCACCGGCTCGGGGTCGACGCCGAACGCTTCGAGGCCGACCTGCGCACCGCGCTGGAACCGTTCATGACCAAACCGGCGGAGTGAAACGCGGGAATGTACGCGGCCGCGCCACTGTAGATAGTGGTCATGAAACTCAACGACGCCGCGCGTGAATTCATCGGGAACGGTGCCGACGCCACCCTGGTCACCCTCAACCCAGACGGCAGCCCACAGGCCACGCTGGTGTGGGTCGCCTTCGAGTCCACCCCCGACGGTGACGAACTGGTCACCGCGCACCTGTCCGAGCACAAGAAGGTGCGCAACGTGCGCCGCGACCCGCGCGTGGCCGTCACGATCGCCGACCCGGGCAAGGTCGGCAAGGTGATGCGCCCGTACCTGTCCATCACGGGAACCGCACGGATCGTCGAGGGCGGCGCCAAGGATCTGCTGAAGAGACTCGCGCAGACCCTGGCCGCACCGGACTCCGGATTTCCGCCGGAAGACGCCCCCGAAGGGTGGCTCACCCGCATCCGCATCGACAAGGTCGGCGGCGTCGGCCCCTGGGTGTCGTGACGCCCAAGCGGCTGTAACACGTTTCAGTCTGTGCGATCATGCGTGGCATGGCTCGCTGGTTCGCACTCCTGGTCTCCGCCCTGACGGTCCTCGCCGGGCTCACGGCCCCGCACGCGGCCGCCGCGGGAACCCCGATCGGGCGGATCGGTGAGACGCTGCGCGTCGACCACAACGGCATCGTCGCCGACGTCACCGTGCACGACGTCCTCGCCTCCGAGGTGCCGCCCGGTTGGGGCTGGAACGGTTCCCCGCGCTGGCGGGCACAAGGCAGCCCCTGGCGGGCACCGGTGACCGTCACGACGGTGTCCTCCCCCACCCCGTACGCGATGGCACTGTCGTTCAACTTCAACGGCGTGACCCCGTACGCCGACGCGTACCAGCCCAAGCACACCGACGCGCCCAACGCGCTGGAACTCGCGCTGCGCAACGCTCCCCCTGGCGCGACGGTCAACGGCGACGTGTACTGGGACGTCTACCGCGCACTGGTCACCAATGTGGTGCTCACCGACCGCAAGACCGGACAGCATCTGGCGCAGTGGAATCTGTGGCAGCCGGGGGCGCCGCTACCCTGACGGCATGCCCGTCGTCGTCGACATCGCCCAACCCGCGGACCTTCCCGAACTCGCGTCCGTGGCCGCCGCCACCTTCCCCCTGGCGTGCCCGCCCTCGGCGACCCCGGACAACATCGCGGCGTTCATCGAAGAGACCCTGTCGGAGCGGCGTTTCGGCGACTACCTCGCCGACCCCGACCGCACTGTGCTTGTGGCGCGCGAGGATTCGTCGATCATCGGTTACGCGATGCTCATCCGCGGTGTCCCCGACGACGCCGACGTGCAGCGCGCCGTCCCGGCCCGCCCGGCGCTGGAACTGTCGAAGATCTACGTGCTGGCGGACCGGCACGGCACCGGCGCGTCCACCGCGCTGATGACCGCGACCCTGACCAGGGCGGCCGAACTCGACATGAGCTGTGTGTGGCTCGGCGTCAACCAGCAGAACGAGCGCGCGCAGCGGTTCTACTCCAAGCACGGCTTCACCATCAACGGCACCAAGACCTTTCGGCTCGGCGCCGGCATCGAGAACGACTACGTGATGGTGCGCCCGGTCTGACTCAGGCCTTCTCCTGCGCCGCGGCGGTCAGCGCCAGCAGGCGTGACGTCGCGCGCAGGTACTTCTTGCGGAACCCGCCCGCGAGCATCTCGTCGCTGAAGATGGTGTCCAGCTTGGTCCCGGACGCCAGCACCGGGATGCCCGCGTCGTAGAGCCGGTCGGTCAGTGCCACGAGACGCAGCGCCACGCTCTGGTCCTCGATCGGGTGCACCCCGGTGATGAACACCTCGGACACGCCCTCGATCAGCGCGTGGTAACGCGATGGGTGCATGGTGGCCAGGTGCGCGCACAGCGCGTCGAAGTCGTCGAGCGTCGCGCCGTCGACCCCGCCCGCGCGCTCGGCCACCTCGGCGTCCGACAGCGGCTCCGGCGCGGGCGGCAGATCGCGGTGCCGGTAGTCGGGGCCCTCGATGCGCACGGTCGTGAAAATCTTTGCCAGCGTGTTGATCTCGCGCAGGAAGTCCTGCGCGGCGAAGCGGCCCTCGCCCAACTGTTCGGGCAGCGTGTTGGACGTCGCGGCGATCGACACGCCACGCTCCACGAGAGCCGACAGCAGCCGCGAGATCAGCGTCGTGTTGCCCGGGTCGTCGAGTTCGAACTCGTCGATGCACACCACCACGTACTCGGCCAGCAGGTCGATGCACTCGTTGTAGCCGAACACGCCTGCCAGCTGGGTCAGTTCGCCGAACGTCGCGAACGCGGTCTTGGCGTTGCCCTGCGAGAGCGTGTAGTAGGTCGAGGCCAGAAGGTGGGTCTTGCCGACGCCGAAGCCGCCGTCGAGGTACAGGCCGACGCCGGGCAGCACCTCGCGCTTGCCGAACAACTTCTTCTTGCCCGCGCGCCGCTCGGCGGCCTGTTCGCAGAACTGCCGGCACGACTGCACCGCGGCGGCCTGCGTCGGTTCGGCCGGATCGGGGCGGTAGCTGTCGAAGCTGACGTCGGCGAAGGTGGGCGGCGGCACCAGTTCGGCGACCAACCGTTCGGGGGTGACGGAGGGACGACGATCGGAAAGAGAAGCGACACCGCTGGACCCGTGCATGCAGGAAGCGTAACGACGTGCTCAAATTCAGTTCATGTCCGATGACACCGCCCCGGCCCGGTTCACCGAGCTCACGGCGGGCGGCAGAACCGTCGGCAGCGGCGACGAAGAACTGAGCACGCGGTTCTACGCCTACCCCGACGACCTGCGGAAATGTCGCGTGAGAGCGAACATGATCGTCAGCCTCGACGGCGCCGCGACACAGGACGGCAAGTCCGGTGGCCTCGGCGGCGCCGGTGACCGGGCTGTGTTCAATCTCATGCGCGAGACCGCCGACGTGATTCTCATGGGCGCATCGACGGTGCGCATCGAGAACTACTCGGGCGTGCAGCTGTCGGTGCCGCAGCGGCAGGCGCGGCAGCGCCGCGGTCAGGCCGAGGTGCCGCCGATCGCGATCGTCACCGCGTCGGCCGATCTGGAACCCGACGCCAAGATCTTCACCCGCACCGAGGTGCGCCCCCTGATCCTCACGACCGCGCACACCGTCTCGGACGCGCGCCGCCGGCTGGGCGGGGTGGCCGAGGTGCTCGACGCCTCGGGCGCCGACCGCACGCGCGTCGACCCGGCGCGGGCGCTGCAGATCCTGGCCGAGCGCAAGCTGTTCCGGGTGCTCACCGAGGGCGGGCCGAGCCTGCTGGGTCTGCTGATCGAACACGACCTGCTCGACGAGCTGTGCCTGACCATCGCCCCGGTCCTCGTCGGCGGCGGGGCGCCACGCATCGCGGCCGGTATCGGGCAGGCGCGGACCCGGATGCGGGTGTCGCACCTGCTGACCGACGACGAGGGCTACTTGTACACGCGTTACGTCCGTGGGTAGCCCGGAGCCGATCGCTACTGTGGTGCCCATGCGTGATCAGCTGGTGCGGGCCCTGCGCGTGTCGGGCGTGGTGGTCCCCGTGATGTCACTGGCAGTGCTCACCGCGTGCACACCGATGTTCGCCGCGGACCCGCGTTACGCCACGGATTCCGGTGCGCATCCGCAGGGACAGCCGGAAACCACCAGCGCCGAGCCCTCCGGGCCGCCGTCGATCGAGACCCCCAAGAGCGATCTGTCGTGGCGCGACTGCACCTCTCGCGTGTTCGGCGACGCCGGCGTGCCCGCCATCCCTGGCGTCACCCTGGACTGCGCGAACTACGACGCCGACCTCGACCCGCTCGAAGGCGCGTCGGGCACCCTGCAGATCGGTGTCGTGCGGGCGAAGGCCGCCGACACCCCCGACGACGCGGGCCCGATCGTGATGACCACCGGATCCGACATCGCATCGTCGATTCAGCTGCCCGCGTGGTTGTCGCGCACAGGCGCCGACGTGCTCAAGGCGCATCCCATCGTGGCCGTGGACCGGCGCGGCACGGGGATGTCCGGTGCGATCGACTGCCGCGACCTGTACGACCGCCAGGAGATGCTGGACCAGGCGCAGTTCCAGTCGGGCAACGACCCCGTGGCCAACCTGGGCTCGATCACCATGACGGCGACCACCAGCTGCACCGACACCATCGCCCCCGGTGACTCGGCGTATGACAACGCCCACGCGGCCGAGGACCTGGAACGCCTGCGCAGCACGTGGGACGTCCCGACGCTCGCGCTGCTGGGCGTCGGCAACGGCGCGCAGGTCGCGCTGGCCTACGCGGGCGCGCACCCCACCAAGGTGTCGCGGCTGGTGCTCGACTCGCCCCTGCCCCTGGCGATCGGCGCCGAGGCTGCCGCCGAGCAGCGCGTCAAAGGCCAGCAGGCCGCACTCGACGCGTTCGCCGCGCAATGCGTCGCCACGGGCTGCCCGCTGGGCCCCGACCCCAAAGCCGCGGTGGATTCGCTGCTCGCCGACGCCAGGGCCGGCCGCGGGCCGGGTGGCGCGTCGGTGGCGACCGTCGTCGACGCGATCACCACCGCGCTGGGCTTCCCGCGGGGCGACCGCGTGACCGCGACGGCAGAACTCGCGCGCACCCTCGCCGCCGCACGCGACGGCGACCCCGATCCGCTGACCGACCTCATCGCCGAGACCGAGACCACGCGCCTCAACGACGGGCATTTCGTGAACTCGTGCAGCGACGCGCTGAACCGGCCGACCCCCGACCGGGTCCGCGAACTCGTCGTCGCGTGGGGCAAGCTCTACCCGCAGTTCGGTGCCGTCGGCGCGCTGAGCCTGGTGCAGTGCCTCAACTGGCCCAGCGGGTCGGCGCCGCAGGATCCCAAGGAACTGCCCGTGCCGGTGCTGCTGCTCGGCGTGCAGAACGACCCGATCGTCGGCAACGAGGGCGTTGCCGCGGTGGCCGCCACGATCATCAACGCGGGCGCCAACAACCGGCGGGTGATCTGGCAGGGCATCGGGCACGGCGCGAGCATCTACGACACGTGCGCGATTGCGCCCGTGACCTCATACCTCGACAACGGCAAACTGCCCGAGACCGACACGTACTGTCCTGCCTGACGTCTGGCGAGATCGGCGCCGGTGTACTGTGCGCTGGTGACGGCGACAGACTCCATCACCACGAAGCTCCTGAACGCGTTCCGCCCCCGCACCTCTGCGCCGAGCACCGCCACGGTGTTGCGCTCGGTGCTGTGGCCGATCGCGATCCTGTCGGTGATCCACCGCAGCTACGTGCTGGGCACCAACGGCTACATCACCGACGACTTCGGCCCGGTGTACCGCGCGGTGATCAACTTCAAGCTCGGGCTCGACATCTACAACGAGCAGTTCGACCACGTCGACCCGCACTACCTGTACCCGCCCGGCGGGACGCTGCTGCTGGCGCCGTTCGGCTACCTGCCGGTCGACGCGTCGCGCTACTGGTACATCAGTTTCAACGTGCTGGCGTTCCTGATCGCGGCCTATCTGATGCTGCGGATCTTCGACTACACGTTGTCCTCGGTGGCTGCCCCGGCCCTGGTGCTGGCCATGTTCTGCACCGAATCGGTCACCAACACACTGGTTTTCACCAACATCAACGGCTGCATGCTGCTGGGCGCGGTGTTGTTCTTCCGTTGGCTGCTCAAGGGCGGACGCAACGCCGAACTGCTCGCCGGAGCGGCCATCGGCCTGACCCTGGTGGTGAAACCGTCGCTGGCGCCACTTCTGCTGCTGCCGGTACTCAACCGGCAGTTCTACACACTGATCACCGCGTTCGGTGTGCCGCTGGTGTTCAACGCCGCCGCGTGGCCGCTGGTGCCGGACCCGATGAACTTCGTGCGCCACACGGTCCCCTACATCATGTCGACGCGCGACTACTTCAACTCCTCGATCGTGGGCAACGGCATCTACTACGGCCTGCCCATGTGGCTGATCCTGCTGCTGCGCGTGGTGTTCCTGCTGCTGGCCGTCGGCAGCCTGTGGCTGCTGTACCGGTACTACCGTGAACGCGATCCGCGGTTCTGGCTGCTGACGTCCTCGGGCGTGCTGCTGACCGCATCGTTCCTGCTGCTGTCCCTCGGCCAGGGCTACTACTCGACGATGCTGTTCCCGTTCCTGATGACGGTGGTGCTGCCGAACTCGGTGCTGCGCAACTGGCCGGCGTGGCTGGCGATCTACGGGTTCATGACCATGGACCGCTGGCTGCTGGGGCACTGGCCGACCACCGGACGCTTCCTGGAGTACATGAAGATCACCTACGGCTGGTCGCTCATGCTGGTGGTGGTGTTCTGCGTGCTGTACTTCCGCTACCTCGACGCCAAACAGGACGGCCGCCTCGACCAGGGCATCGACCCGCCGTGGATGGCCAGGGAACGCACGCCTGCCCCCGTGTGAGCACGCGCGGTGGTTCTGGCGCGCTTCCTCTCGCGCACGTAATTTGGGGACATGACGATCCCTGCCCCCAAGCTTTCCCTCACCGACGACGAATGGCGCGAGAAGCTCACGCCCCAGGAGTTCGCCGTGCTGCGCCGGGCGGGCACCGAGCGCCCCTTCACCGGCGAGTACACCGACACCAAGACTGAGGGCGTCTACCAGTGCCGGGCGTGCGGCGCCGAACTGTTCCGCAGCAGTGAGAAGTTCGAATCGCACTGCGGGTGGCCGTCATTCTTCGACCCGGCCGACTCCGACGCGGTGATCCTGCGGCCCGACGACTCGCTCGGCATGCGCCGTGTGGAGGTGCTGTGCGCCAACTGCCACAGCCACCTCGGCCACGTCTTCGAGGGCGAGGGGTACCCGACGCCGACCGACAAGCGCTACTGCATCAACTCGATCTCGCTGCGCCTGGTCCCCGCGGAGTGAATCGCCGCTGAGTTCGCGCGATATCGACGCAGGAATGTCGACGAGAACTAGGCCGGATAGACCGCGAACTCGGTGCCGCCCTCGAGGTCGGAGACGCACTGGAACAGCAGCGGCGCCGATGCCGCGGTGCCCGAGTAGCACGTGAACGGCCCGATTTCCTGGTACTTCTCGCCCATGGGGTTGTACTGCGCCGCGAAGTGCGACGCCGTGACGCAGTCGATGTCGCCGGCGACGATGTCGATGACCTGACCGGCCTGCGGGTCACACCGCTCGACATCGGGTGCCTGCGCGAAACCGACCGGCGCCGTTGCCAGCGCACCCGCCGCGATGGCCGCGACGAGCAAAACGTGTGTCTTCACGGCCACCATGATGACGGACGGATGCCCGAAAACCCGGTAACTAGGGCAGCTTGGCGATCAGGTTCTCCACGCTGATGCGCGGGCCGGTGAAGAACGGCGTCTCCTCGCGGGTGTGGCGACGCGCGTCGGTGGCCCGCAGGTCGCGCATCAGGTCGACGATGCGGTGCAGTTCGGGCGCCTCGAACGCCAGGATCCACTCGTAGTCGCCGAGTGCGAACGCAGGCACGGTGTTGGCCCGCACATCCTTGTAGCCACGGGCGGCCATGCCATGCTCGGAGAGCATGCGGCGGCGCTCCTCGTCGGGAAGCAGGTACCACTCGTACGAGCGCACGAACGGATACACGCAGATGTAGTTGCCGGGCTCCTCACCGGCGAGGAACGCCGGGATGTGGCTCTTGTTGAACTCGGCGGGCCGGTGCAGCGCGACGCTGCTCCACACCGGGTCGCTGATCCGGCCCAGCGCGGTGGTGCGGCGGAAGTCGGAGTACGTGGACTGCAGCGCCTCGACGTTGTCGGCGTGCGTCCAGATCATGAAGTCGGCGTCGGCACGCAGGCCCGCGACGTCGTAGAGGCCCCGCACCACGACGCCCTTGTCCTCCTGCTGCTTGAGGAACGTGGCGGCCTCGTCGATCACGTCGGCGCGGTCCTCGCCCAGTTCACCGGGGGCAACGGCGAACACCGAGAACATCAGGTACCGGATGGTGGAGTTGAGTGCGTCGAAATCGAGCTTGGCCATAGGCCTATCGTGCCACGCCGGTTTTCACCAGCGTCAGGGCCGCTCGGGTGGCCGCGCCCACACATGCCGGGACCCCGATGCCGTCGAGATAACTGCCCGTCACCGCGAGATTCGGCGGCAGTCCCGCACGCAGTTCGGCCACCAGATCCAGGTGGCCCGGGCCGTACTGCGGCATGGCGTCGATCCACCGCTGGATGTGCCAGTCGACGGGGTCGACCGTGATGCCGAACAGCGTGTTCAGATCGCGCGTCGACCACGCCAGCAGATCCTCGTCGCCCGTGCTGCGGGCGAGATCGTCGCCGTAGCGACCGAACGACAACCGCAGCAGTTCGACATTGCCGCGCCGGCCCCACTTGCGTGACGACAGGGTCACGGCCTTGGCGTTGAGGCTGCCCGCCTCGCCGGTGGCCACCAGCACGCCCGACTGCTGCGGGATCGGCGTCCCGCCGGGAAGCGCGAGCGCCACCACCGCCGCCGACGCCACCCTGATCCGGCGCGCGGCCGCGGCCGTCCTCGGCGCGACGTGCTCGATCAGGGCCGGCAGGGCCGGTGCGGGCACGGCCAGCACCACACCGTCGGCGTTCCAGTTCGTGCCCTCGTCGTCGAACACCAGCCAGCCGTTGGCGTCACGATCGACGCGCACAGCGGTGACCTGCGCCCAGCGCACGGCGGCGCGGCGCTGCAGTTCCTCCAGCAGCACGCGGTAGCCGCCGTCGAGCGCGCCGAAGACCGAGCCGGTGACCGGCGGCGGCAGCGCGTCACGCACGGCGTCGGTCAGGCTGGGGGCGCCGCGGTCCAGCGCCGCGGCCAGGGTCGGTACCGCAGAACGCAATCCGATGGTCGCCGAGGACCCGGCGTACACCCCGGTCAGCAGCGGGTCGACCGAGCGGTACACGACCTGCATCCCGAACCGGTCGCCCACGACGTCGGCGACCGACGGATCGGATCCCGGCCGCCACGCGAACGGGCGCGCACGTTCGTCGATGATCTGCGCGACCGTCGCGTCGTCGACCAGACCCAGCAGCGACGACGCCTGCGCCGGGATGCCCTGCAGGGTGCCCTGCGGCAGCGGGTGCAGCCGCGCACCGCTGTAGATCAGCGGACGCGCACCGGAGGTCGCGATCTGCCGTCCGGCCAGGCCGAGTTCCGCCAGCAGCGCGGGCATCTCGGGCCGACGCGCGACGAACGCCTCCGCGCCGACGTCGAGCCATTGCCCGCCGACGCGCTCGGTGCGCAGGATCCCGCCGAGACGGTCGGCCGGGTCGAGCAGCGTGATGTCGGCGTGCGGACCCGCGGCCCGGCGCAAGCGGTAAGCGGCGACGAGGCCGGAGATCCCGCCGCCGACGACGCAGAACCGCATGGTCACAGCGAGTGCACCAACTCCACCGCGTCGGTGATGATGCCCGGATCGGTCGCGGGCAGCACACCGTGGCCCAGATTGAAGATGTGTCCGGCGGCGCCCGCCGCGACCGCGGCCCTGCCGTCCTCGACGACGCGACGCACCGCTTTCTCGACCACAGGCCAGCCCGCCAGCAGCACCACCGGGTCGAGGTTGCCCTGCAGCGCGGCGCCGGGAAGCACCCGCGCCGCGGCATCGGCCAGTGAGGTCCGCCAGTCCACGCCGACGACCCGGGCCGCACCCGGGGCCAGGGCCTCCGACATGGCGCCGAGCAGTTCGGCCGTGCCGACGCCGAAGTGCGTCATCGGGACACCGGCGGCCGCCATGGTCGCGAACACGCGGCTGCTGTGCGGGAGCACGTACTCGCGGTAGTCGGTCAGCGACAGCGTCCCGGCCCACGAGTCGAACACCTGCAACGCGTCCACGCCCGCGTCCACCTGCGCCTGCAGGAACGCGATGGTCAGATCCGTCAGCGCCGTCATCAGGGCGTGCCAGGTCGAGCTCTCCCCCAGCATCATCGCCTTGGTGCGCTCGTGGTGGCGGCTGGGACCGCCCTCCACCAGGTAGGAGGCCAACGTGAACGGGGCGCCTGCGAAGCCGATCAGCGGGACGTCGCCCAGTTCGGCGGTCAGCAGCCTCACGGCCTCGGCGACCGGGGCCACCTGGGGAGACTCCAGCGCCGGCATGGCCTGCACGTCGCCGAGCGTGCGGATGGGGTTGTCGATGACCGGCCCGACGTCGGGCACGATGTCGAGCCCGATACCCGCGGCCTTGAGCGGCACGACGATGTCGGAGAACAGGATGGCCGCGTCCACCTTGTGCCTGCGGACCGGCTGCATGGTGATCTCGCACACCAGCTCGGCGTCGAAGCAGGCCTGCAACATCCTGTGCTGGGCGCGCAGCTCCCGGTACTCGGGCAGCGACCGGCCGGCCTGCCGCATGAACCACACCGGCACGCGGTGTGGGCTGCGGCCGCTTGCGGCGGCCAAATAGGGCGACTCGGGCAGCTCACGGCGGGTATTCATCGCGTCCTATCGTGCCACGAGCGAATTTTCCCTGGTGTGACGCGCTCGTCTTCCCCTTCGGTGAAGGTCGTTACGGCGCGCCTGTCCCCTGTTGTGCCCAGATGGACTAGCGTCAAACGCCGTGACCTCTGCCGAACCGGCACAGTTCCGGACGGCGGTGGCGGCGATGAATGCCACCACCGTACGGCCGGAAATCGAGCTGGGCCCGATCCGCCCGCCGCAGCGGCTGGCGCCGTACAGCTATGCCCTGGGCGCCGAGGTCCGGCATCCGGACACCGCGATAGTTCCCGAACGCTCCGAGGGCGACGCCTTCGGACGGCTCATCCTGCTGCACGACCCGGACGGCGCCGAGGCGTGGGACGGCACGATGCGCCTGGTCGCCTACATCCAGGCCGATCTGGACTCCAGTGAGGCCGTGGACCCGCTGTTGCCCGAGGTGGCGTGGAGCTGGCTGGTGGACGCGCTCGATGCGCGCGCCAACCAGGTCACCGCACTGGGCGGCACGGTCACCGCGACCACATCCGTGCGCTACGGCGACATCGCCGGCCCACCGCGCGCCCACCAGCTGGAGTTGCGCGCGTCGTGGACGGCGACGACGCTGGAACTCGGCCCGCACGTGGAAGCGTTCTGCGAAGTGCTCGAGCACGCCGCCGGACTGCCACCAGCCGGCGTCACCGACTTGAGTTCCCGTACCCGCGCATAGAGATGACCCAAGGGGATACCGAACCTGCCGATGTGGAGGAGGCAGAAGCGACACCGCTTCTGACCCCCGCCGAAGGCGTCCCCGAACTCTGCGTCAGCGCCGACGAGATCGCCGGGGCCGCACGTCAGCTGGCGGGTGGTAGCGGTCCGTTCGCGATCGACGCCGAACGCGCGTCGGGTTTCCGGTACTCCAACCGGGCGTACCTGGTGCAGATCCGCCGTGCCGGGGCAGGCACCGCGCTGATCGACCCGGTCAACCACGGCGGCTCGCCGATCGACACGCTCGAGCCCGTCGCGCAGACCCTGGCCGACGACGAATGGGTGCTGCATGCCGCGGATCAGGATCTGCCGTGTCTGGCCGAGATCGGTCTGCGTCCGGGCAAGCTGTACGACACCGAACTGGCGGGCCGGCTGGCCGGGTTCGAACGCGTCAACCTCGCGGCGATGGTCCAGCGACTGCTCGGACTGCAGCTCATGAAGGGCCACGGCGCGGCCGACTGGTCCAAGCGTCCGCTGCCCGACGAGTGGCTCAACTATGCGGCGCTGGATGTCGAGGTGCTGCTGGAGTTGCGCCACGCGATCGCCGCGGTGCTCGAAGAGCAGGGCAAGACCGAATGGGCCGCACAGGAATTCGAGCACCTGCGCACCTACGTCGCGCAACCGACGCGCCGGGACCGGTGGCGGCGCACGTCGGGCATCCACAAGGTGCGCAACCCGCGGGCGCTGGCCGCGGTCCGCGAGCTGTGGACCACGCGGGACAACATCGCCCGCAGCCGTGACATCGCCCCCGGCCGGATCCTGCCCGACGCCGCGATCATCAACGCGGCCACCGTCGACCCCAAGACCACCGCGGAACTCACCGCGCTCCCGGTGTTCGGCGGCGCCAAGCAGCGGCGCAGCGCCCAGGTCTGGCTGGACGCCCTCAACCGCGCGCGACAGAACCCCGATCCGCCGTCGGCGTCAGAGGCGTCCAACGGCCCGCCGCCCGCGGCGCGCTGGGCACGGCGCAAACCCGAGGCCGCCGCACGCCTGGAGGCGGCCCGTGCCGGCCTGGCCGAACTGTCCGAACGCGTTTCGGTGCCGGCCGAGAACCTGATCACCCCCGAGGTGGTGCGCCGGCTGTGCTGGGACTGGCAACCCGTGGCCGACGTCGCGTCGACCGTCGAGGAATTCCTGGTCGACAACCAGGTGCGGCCGTGGCAGCGCGAGCTCACCGTGCCGGTGCTCACCGTCGCGCTGGCCGAGAACTGATGCAGGCCGGCCGGATTCAAACCGGTTTCAGAGCGCGACGACGCGGTCGATGTGCTCCAGGAAGTGTGCGAGCACAGCGTCCGGCGCCTCGATCTGCGGCCAGTGGGCGATGTCGTCGGCGAGCATCACGACGTCGGGATCCGGGATGACCTCGAGATAGCGCTGTGCCATGTGGCGGCCCGAGTTCGGATCCGACGGCCCGTCGATCAACCGCATCGGCACCGACGTCTCACGCATCGCGCGCACCCACCGGTTGCGGTGGGTGTAGCGATCGGTGACGAATCGTCCGACCTTGTGCAGCACGCGTTTTCCGTCGTTGTGGTCGAGGATCTGATGGAACTTCTCGATCATCTCGCGCGACGGCTTGGTGTTCACTCCGAACATCTGGTCGAGGGTCGACTCGAAGACCCGCCGTGACAGCGGTGACCCCTGCAGTGGACTGAGGATGTCGCCCAACGGTGTTCGCGACATGACCTTCTGCATCAGGCGGGGCCGGTAGGCCTCGTTGAACAGTCCCCCGTTGAGCCACGTGACGGATTCGATCTGGAAACCGCCGTACGCCTGACCGCCGAATTCGTGACGGGCCAGCATCTCCTGCCCCACCGAGTCACCGAGATCGTGGGCGAGGATGTGCGTGCTGGTGATCCCGAGGTGCGCGAGCAGCGCCTCGTGGATGTCGGCGTGGTCGGTGACGCGGTATTCGTAGGCCACCGGTTTGTCCGAGAACCCCATGCCGATCATGTCCGGGGCGATCACGGTGAACCGCTGCGTCAGCGTGGGCCAGATCAGCGACCAGTCCCACGAGTTGAACGGATATCCGTGGATGAGAAGCAGATTCGGCCCGGTGCCCGGCGCCACGCCGTCGACCCGGTAGAAGATGTCGAATCCCAGGTAGTCGAAGTACTGCCCGGCGTCTTTCCAGCGCTGCAGTTCATCGTGCATCTCGGCAGCCTACTGGCCGCGAGGAGCCCGAGGGCTGCTAGTCGAGCGTCTGCCCGACTTCGTCCTCGGCGGCCGAGCGGGTGCCGATCGCGGCCACCCACCCGGTGATCTGCCGGGCGATGTGACGATCGGTCAGGCCGACCTCGGCGAGCACCTCACCGCGCGACGCGTGGTCCTGGAACTGTTGCGGGACACCGACGTCACGGCATGGCACGTCGATCTCGGCGTGCCGCAGCGCGGCCGACACCGACGACCCGATGCCGCCGTGCAGACCGTTGTCCTCGACGGTGACCACGAGTTTGTGATCGCGGGCCAGATCGGCGAGCGCCTCCGGGACGGGCAGCACCCAGCGCGGGTCCACGACGGTCACGCCGATGCCCTGGCTGCGCAGCAGTTCGGCGACGGCCAGCGCCATCTTCGCGAACGATCCGACCGCGACCAGCAGCACGTCGTGCGTGAGACCCGTGGCGGGAACCGCGAGCACGTCGACCCCGTCGCGGCGCTGCACCGCCGGGATGTCCTCGCCCACATCGCCTTTGGGGAACCGGATGGCCGTGGGGCCGTCGTTGACGGCCAGCGCCTCGCCGAGTTCCGCACGCAGGCGGGCACCGTCGCGCGGCGCGGCGACGCGGATGCCGGGGATGATCCCGAGGATCGACAGATCCCACATACCGTTGTGGCTCGCGCCGTCAGGGCCCGTGATGCCTGCGCGGTCGAGCACCATGGTCACCGGCAGCTTGTGCAGCGCGACGTCCATCATCAACTGGTCGAAGGCACGGTTGAGGAACGTCGAGTAGATCGCGACCACCGGGTGCAGCCCGCCCATCGCCAGGCCCGCGGCCGAGGTCATGGCGTGCTGTTCGGCGATGCCGACGTCGAAGAACCGGTCGGGGAACCGGTCCCGGAACGCACTCAGACCGGTGGGCCCTGGCATGGCCGCGGTGATCGCGACGACGTCGCGGCGCTTGGCGGCCTGCGAGATCAACTCGTCGGAGAACACCGACGTCCAACTGGTGCCGCTGGCCTTGGTGGGCAACCCGGTCTCGGGGTCGATCACACCGCAGGCGTGCATCTGGTCGGCCTCGTCGTTCTCGGCAGGCGCGTAGCCCATGCCCTTGCGGGTCACGACGTGCACGATCACCGGCGCGTTGAAGCCGCGGGCGTGGCGCAGGGCGCTCTCGACGGCGTGTTCGTCGTGCCCGTCGATGGGGCCGACGTACTTGATGCCGAGGTCGGTGAACATCACCTGCGGGGCGATGGCGTCCTTGATGCCGGCCTTGATCGAGTGGATGCACTGGTAGCACAGCTCGCCGATGAGCGGCACACCGCGAACGGCCTTGCGGCCCTCTTCGAGCACGCGCTCGTACCCCGGCTGCAGGCGCAGCGCCGCGAGATGCTCGGCGAGGCCGCCGATGGTCGGCGCGTAGCTGCGGCCGTTGTCGTTGACCACGATCACCACCGGGCGGCGCGAGGTCGCGATGTTGTTGAGCGCCTCCCAGCACATGCCGCCGGTCAGCGCACCGTCGCCCACGACGGCCACCACATGGCGGTTGCGGTGCCCGGTGAGTTCGAAGGCCTTGGCCAGCCCGTCGGCGTAGGACAGGGCCGCGCTGGCATGGCTGGACTCGACCCAGTCGTGATCACTCTCGGAGCGCGACGGATAACCCGAGAGGCCGTCCTTGCTGCGCAGCGTGTCGAAATCCTCGCTGCGACCGGTCAGCATCTTGTGCACGTACGCCTGATGACCCGTGTCGAAGATGATCGGATCGTGCGGCGAATCGAACACCCGGTGCAGCGCCAGTGTGAGCTCGACGACCCCCAGATTGGGGCCGAGATGTCCACCGGTTGCAGCGACCTTGTGGATCAGGAATTGCCGGATCTCCTGCGCCAGATCACGTAGCTGTGACTGCGACAGGTGCTGCAAGTCAGCGGGGCCGCGGACCTGTTCAAGCATTTCGCCAGTCTACGCACCGGCTCACTACTGGTCTTGCCGAGGCTGGTAGATGTCGGGCACACCATCGTCATCTGCGTCGACGGTCTCGGCCTCGTGGATGCGCCGGTAGACCGCGTTCCTGGACAACAGCACCACCGCGGCCAGTACGCCCGCCAGCACCGACCCAGTGAGCACCGCGATCTTGGCGTCGTCGTGGGCAATCGGGCTGTTCTCGAACGCGAGTTCACCGATCAACAACGACACCGTGAAGCCGATCCCGGCGAGCAACGCCAGGCCGAACACGTCACGCCAGGCCAGATCCTCGTCGAGGTTCGCCTTGGTGAACCTGGCGAGCACGTACGTGGTCAAGAACACGCCGATGGGTTTGCCGAGGACCAGGCCCGCGATCACCCCGTAGGTCACCGGGTGCGACAGCGCCGAGGCGAATCCGGACAGTCCGCCAACGGTGACGCCTGCCGCGAAGAACGCGAACACCGGGACCGCGAACCCCGCCGACAGCGGCCGCAGCCGGTGCTCCATCCGGTCGGCGCACGCGTGGCGGCCCAGCACCGGAATGGTGAAGCCAAGCAGTACGCCCGCGACCGTCGCGTGCACCCCGCTGGCGTGCATGAGCGCCCACGCGACCACCGCGAGCGGTAGCAGTAGGAACGGCGTGCGCACCCCACGCTGCACCGCGAGCCCGAACACCGCGATGGTCACCAGCGCGCCCGCGAGCGGCCCGAACGACAGCTGGGTGGTGTAGAAGACCGCGATGACGATGATGGCCAGCAGATCGTCGACCACGGCCAGGGTCAGCAGGAAGATGCGCAGCGCCGACGGCAGGTGGGTGGCGATCACGGCCAGCACCGCGAGCGCGAACGCGATGTCGGTGGCGACCGGGATCGCCCAGCCGCCGAGATTCTCGGTGTGGCCCGCGACGAGGTTGACGCCGACGAAGATCACGGCGGGCACGATCATGCCGCCGACGGCCGCGGCGATGGGCAGCGCGGCCTTGGCCGGATCACGCAGGTCGCCCACGACGAACTCGCGTTTGAGTTCGACGCCGACGACGAAGAAGAAGATCGCCAGCAGACCGTCCGCGGCCCAGGCCGAGATGCTCAGGTCCAGGTGCAGCGAATGTGGCCCGACGACGAAGTCGGAGACCTGGTCGTAGCCGGCCGACCACGGCGAGTTCGCCCAGACCAGCGCGGCCAGCGCGGCCACCAGCAGCAGCGCGCCACCGACGGTCTCGGTGCGCAGCAGTTCGGAGACGCGCTGCCACTCGGGCCACGAGCTGCGCGAGAAGATGCGCCGTCGGAAGGTTTCAGGCTGATCGGTCATGACGGGCTCCTGTGGGCAGCATCGGGCGGACGCCGACCAGGCTTCCCGGCACACCCGCGATCACGCTAACAGCCGTGTGCCGGTCGCGCCGCACGGAGGTCCGCGCCGGTTCGCACCCCTTGAGAGGTGAATTCGTGGTGCGCACTGCGGATTCACCTCGCCCGTGATCGGCAGCTCGCGGTCCCTGCCCGGCAGTTGAGCAGCACAAACCGGGCGGGTCGCCGTCCACACGAAATAACGCATCCATCAACGAAATTTCCGCGCTGCGGAATCGGTTGCCGGGAATTGAACTCTGCGCGTCCGAATTGTTGCGTCTTTACGTAGTCTGTACTTCGAAATCGATTTCCCGGGGTGCGGATTTGAGTCCATTCGATCACTACTACGCGCGCACCGCCATGCTCTCGGCACAGGGCCAGCGTTCCCGAATGCGCCGCATCATCGGCGTGACCATCACCGCGCTGGCGTTCGTGCCGGTGCTGATGCTCGCCTCGCCCGCGGGGCCTGCCGGTGCGCTGCGGTACGTCCCGCTGGGCGCCACGGCGTGCGGCGTGCTGATGTCGGTGTGGTGGTGGCGGCGCAAGTGGCCGAGCCGCAATCAGTCATGGCTGGTGGTCGGCATCGGCACGGTCGGCATCGCCGTCACGCTGTCGTCGATGAGCGACCCCACCGTGGGCCTGCTCAGTTCGTCGGTGTTCAGCCTCGTGACCACCTACTCGGCGTTCCTGCACAGTCGGCGCGTTCTGGTCCTGTCATGGATCGCCTCAGGTCTCACCGTGGCGTTCCTGGCGATCCGCGTCGCGTTCACGAGCATTCCGATGGCGCTGTCGGGCGCCCTGGTGAGCGGACTGGTGATCGCCACCACGTCCATGTTGTGCCGCATGGCGATCCGCCTGCTCGACGCGGGCAACGTGCAGCACCCCAACGAGATCGACCGGCTCACCGGTCTGCTCAACCGCGAGGCGTTCGAGATCCAGGCCGCGACCATGCTGGGGTCGCACAGCCGCCACGACGACCAGTACCTGGTGATCCTCGCGGTCGGCATCGACGACATGTCGTTGCTCAGCGACATGGACGGTACGCACAGCACGCTCCATGCCCGGGTCGCGGTGGCCCAGGCGCTGCGCGAGACAGTGCGTCACCGGGTTCCGCTGGCCCACGTCTCCGACAGCGAATTCCTGATCGCCGACGTGTTCAAGACCAACGACCCGTCACCGCTCGTCGAGCGCATGCGTCTGGCGATCAGCACCACACCCATGCGACTGACCGCCAGCATCGGCACGGTGTGCAGCCCGCTCGCCCCGTTGGCCAGCCTGCCCGCCGAACAGGTCCTGCAGGAACTCATCGACGTCGCGATGCGCGCGATGAACGAGTCACGCGCGGCCGGCGGTAATCAGACCATCTCGGTCAACTACCCCACCCCCACGCCCAACCAGGAGTGATTTTTAGGTCAGCGGTTGAGCACCGCGACGCACTCGATGTGGTGGGTCAGCGGAAACGAGTCGAAGACCCGGATCTCCTCGACGTGGTAGCCGTGCCGCAGATACAGCCCGACGTCACGCGCGAATGAAGCTGCCTCGCAACCGATGTGGATGATCCGCGGGACGTCGGCGGCCGCGATCTGGTCGATCACCTCGCGGTTGGCGCCCGTGCGCGGCGGGTCGAGCACCGCGACGTCGGCCCGCTGATGTTGCGTCGCGAGCGCCCGGCGTACCGAATCGGTGATCACCGACACGGATTTCAGATCGGCCAGGGCCGCGCGCGCCGATCGTGATGATCCGCGTGACGTGTCGACCGTGACGACATGCCCGCTCTCCCCCACCTGTTCGGCGAGGGACGCGGCGAACACGCCCGCACCGCCGTAGAGATCCCACGCCGTCATCCCGGGCTCCAGCTGCGCCCAGCCCGCGACCAGATCGCTGTAGAGCGCCGCGGCCTCGCGGTGCGCCTGCCAGAACGCGGTGACGGGCACGCGCCACACGCGAGAACCGATGCGCTGCACAGCCTCGTACTGGCCGTCGACCACACGTGTCGGGCTCTTGCGCCCGTTCTTGGGGCCCGACTGCACGACGTGGCGGGTGCCCTCGGAATCCAGCGCGAGATGCAGTTGCGCTCCCCCGGGCACGCGCAGGTCGTCGAGGCCGTCGACCATTCCCGACGGCAATTGTGCGCAGCCGAGGTCGGTGACCAGGTCGGCGCTGTGGTAGCGGTGGAAGCCGGGCCGACCGTCGGCGGTGGTGTCCAGGCGCACCCGGGTGCGCCACCCGGTGGCCGCGCCGGAGCCGACAGGCTCGGCGGTCGCCGAATCCTCGTCGCGCCAGTGGTATCCCCCGAGCCGCGACAGCTGGTTGGCCACCACCGCGCCCTTGATCCGCCGAGAGGCGTCAGGCGTCGCGAACGCCAGATCACAGCAGCCGGCACCGTCGACGCCGGCGATCGGGCACAACGAGTCGACACGGTCGGGCGACGGGTCGATCACCTCGACAACCTCGGCACGCCAGAATGATCCGCGTTCGTCGACCACGCGCACCCGGACGGTCTCGCCCGGCAGGGCGTATCGGACGAATACCACGCGCCCGTCATGGCGGGCCACGCAACTGCCACCGTTGGCCGGGGCCCCGGTGGTGAGGGTCAGTTCTGTCACTCCAAGAATCCCCTGCGCGCGTCTCCTGGCGCCGACTGGCGCTGAATTGCCTTGAGCCGCTCAGAGGAGGTGAGCTGCCACGGCACCGAGGTCACCATAACGTTGGGCATGAACAACAACCGGCCTTTGAGACGCAGCGCACTCTGATTGTGCAGGATTTGCTCCCACCAGTGTCCCACGACGTACTCCGGGATGAACACCGTCACCACGGTGCGCGGCGACTCCTTGGTGATGCGCTTGACGTAGTCGAGCACGGGCCGGGTGATCTCGCGGTAGGGCGACGCGATCACCTTGAGTGGCACGGCGACGTCGCTGCCCTCCCACTCGTGCACCAGCGCGCGGGTCTCGGCGTCGTCGACGCTGACGGTGATGGCCTCCAGCACGTCGGGACGCGTCGCGCGCGCGTAGGCCAGCGCGCGTTTGGTGGGCAGGTGCAACTTGGACACCAGTACCACTGCGTGGTTGCGGCTGGGCAGGACGATGTCGTCCTCGTCTTCGGCCTGCGCCTCGAGTTCGCGTGCGACGGTGTCGTAGTGCCGGTGGATCAGCTTCATCAGCACGAACAGCGCGACCATCGCGAGGATCGCTATCCAGGCGCCCGCGACGAACTTCGTCACGACGACGACCACGAGCACCGCACCCGTCGCGGTGAGCCCCACGGTGTTGATCGCGCGTGAGCGCATCATGCGCCGCCGGATCGCCGGATCGGTCTCGTTGCGCAGCAGCCGGGTCCAGTGGCGCACCATGCCGATCTGGCTGAACGTGAACGACACGAACACGCCGACGATGTAGAGGTGGATCAGCGCGGTGACCTCGGCCCCGAACGCCACCACGAACGCGATCGCGGCGAGCGCCAGGATCAGGATGCCGTTGGAGAACGCGAGCCGGTCACCGCGCGTGTGCAGCTGCCGCGGCAGGTAACGGTCCTGGGCGAGAATCGATCCCAGCACCGGGAACCCGTTGAAGGCCGTGTTGGCGGCCAGACACAGGATCAGCGCGGTGACCGTCGCGATGAGGTACAGGCCGAGCGGGAAGCCGTGGAAGACCGCATCGGCGAGTTGGGCGATGAGCGTCTTCTGGTGGTAGTCCGTCGGCGCGCCGATGAGCTGGACGTGCGGATGCTCGGCGATCTGCACGCCTGTGGCCTTGGCCAGCAGGATGATTCCCATGAACAGCGTGACCGCGATCACGCCGAGCAGCAGCAGCGTCGTCGCCGCGTTGCGGGACTTGGGCTTACGGAACGCGGGCACGCCGTTGCTGATCGCCTCGACACCGGTCAGGGCCGCCGAACCCGACGAGAACGCGCGCGCCACCAGGAACACCAGGGCGAAGCCGAGCACCTCGCCGTGTTCGGAGTGCATCTGGAAATCGGCCGACTCGGCGCGCAGCGAGTGGTCCAGTACGTAGATCTGGAACAGGCCCCAGCCCAGCATGATGAACATGCCGGCCATGAACAGGTAGGTGGGGATCGCGAAGGCCACGCCGGATTCCCGGATGCCACGCAGGTTCATCGCGGCCAGCAGCAGGATCGCGATCACCGCGAACAGCACCTTGTGATGGGCGACGAACGGTATGGCCGAGCCGATGTTGGACATCGCCGACGACATCGACACCGCGACCGTGAGCACGTAGTCGACCAGCAGTGCGCTGGCCACGGTGAGCCCCGCGGTCGGGCCCAGGTTGGTGGTCACCACCTCGTAGTCGCCGCCACCCGAGGGGTAGGCGTGCACGTTCTGCCGGTAGCTGGCGATCACGATGAGCATGACGGCCGCAACCGCGAGCCCGATCCACGGTGTCATCGTGTACGCCGAGAGGCCGGCGACCGAGAGCACCAGGAAGATCTCCTCGGGTGCGTAGGCGACCGAGGACAGCGCGTCGGAGGCGAAGACCGGGAGCGCTATCCGCTTGGGCAGCAGCGTGTGGGACAGCTTGTCGCTGCGGAACGGCCGCCCGATGACCAGTCGGCGCGCTGCGGTCGAAAGCTTGGACACGAGTGCCAAGAGTAAGCCTGAAGCCAGGCGACCGTGGAAAAGCTGTAGCGTTCCGGGTGCACGGGTTGCGATAGCGTCGTCTCTCCGCCGCCGAAAGGATGCACTGGTGCGTGTAGTTGTCATGGGATGTGGCCGCGTCGGCGCCTCTCTCGCCGACAGCCTGGCCCGGATCGGCCACGAGATCGCCGTCATCGACCGCGACGCCACCGCTTTCCACCGCCTTTCCCCCGACTTCGCGGGTGAGCGGATCCTGGGTATGGGCTTCGACCGCGATGTGCTGGTACGGGCCGGGATCGAGGAGGCCGGGGCGTTCGCGGCCGTCTCCTCGGGTGACAACTCGAACATCATCGCCGCACGTGTGGCGCGTGAGACCTTCGGCGTGCAGCGCGTCGTGGCGCGGATATACGACGCCAAGCGCGCCGCGGTGTACGAGCGGCTGGGCATCCCGACCGTGGCCACGGTGCCGTGGACCACCGACAGGTTGCTCAACGTCCTCACGCGCGAGACCGAGACCACCAAGTGGCGTGACCCCACCGGCAGCGTGGGTGTCGCCGAACTCGACCTGCACGAGGGGTGGGCGGGCCGCAAGGTCACCGATCTGGAAGCCGCCACGGGTGGACGGGTCGCGTTCATGATCCGCTTCGGCAACGGGTATCTGCCCGATGCCAAGACCGTCATCCAGTCCGGCGACCAGGTCTACCTGGCCGCGGTGTCCGGGCACATCGCCGAGGCGCTGGCCATCGCCCTGCTGCCGCCCTCAGACGACCTGGATTCCGAATGAGCCGCCGCGGCGGAATGTTTGAGGAGGTGTGCCGCCGATGAAAGTCGCCATCGCCGGTGCCGGTGCGGTCGGCCGTTCGATCGCCCGCGAACTGCTCGAGAGCAATCACGAGGTGACGCTGCTGGAGCGCAACCTCGACCACATCGACGTCGACGCCATCCCGGCCGCGCACTGGCGCCTGGGCGATGCGTGTGAGATCACGATGCTCGAATCCGTGCGCCTCGAAGAGTTCGATGTGGTGATCGCGGCGACCGGCGACGACAAGGTCAACGTGGTGGTCAGCCTGCTCGCCAAGACCGAGTTCGCGGTGCCCAGGGTGGTGGCCCGCGTGAACGATCCGCGCAACGAATGGCTTTTCGACGAGAACTGGGGCGTCGACGTCGCGGTGTCGACGCCGCGCATGCTCGCGTCGCTGGTCGAGGAGGCCGTCGCCGTCGGTGACCTGGTGCGGTTGATGGAGTTCCGCAAGGGCCAGGCGAACCTCGTCGAGATCACGCTGCCCGACGACACGCCGTGGGGTGGAAAACCGGTGAAGCGCCTGGAACTGCCGCGCGACGCGGCTCTGGTGACGATCCTGCGCGGCGCGCGTGTGATCGTGCCGGAGGCCGACGAACCGCTCGAAGGTGGTGACGAACTGCTGTTCGTTGCGACCACCGAGGTCGAGGACGAACTGCTTGAGGTTCTGCTGCGGCCCACGCGGCGTTAGCCCGCGTGCGGTTCGGCCCCCGATTCGGCGGCGGGCTCGGACCCCGAACCGGTCGCCGCATCGATGTGGCGGGCTGCCTGGTGCTCCCGCACAGCACGCTGCGCGCTGCGGATGGCCAGATACGTCACGAGTGCCGCGACCGCGGTCAACGGCCACCCCATCGCGATGCGGGCCACGCCGAGCCACGTCGTCTCGTCGGCGTCGTACAGATGGTTCTGCACCACGAATCGCGACCCGAACACCGCGACCCAGGTGAGCGTGGCGATGTCGAACGCCCGCACTGCTTTCCGCACATCGCGCCAGCCCGCGTCGTCGGTGTGCACCCAGCCCCAGATGTATCCGACCACCGGGCGGCGGATCAGCACCGAGATACCGAACACCACCGCATAGATCAGCGACGACCAGATGCCAAGCAGGAAGTAGCCTTTCGACTCCCCGACCATGTAGGCGATCAATGCGCTCACACCGACGGCGAAGAACCCCGAGATCGCGGGCTGCACCGAGTCGCGGCGGATCAACCGCCAGATGAGGATCAGCGTGGCGACGGCAAGAGCCGAGACGATCGCGGCCGTGAGCCCGAAAAGCGAAGAAACCGGGACGAATACGACGACCGGCAATGAGGAATAGATGAGGCCGCTGATCCCGCCCATCTGTTCGAGGACGGCACGGCCTCCACGCGCACGAGGTACTTCCGCCTCGCCCGCGGATTCTGGGAGTGGGCTGTTGTCGGCCTGGGTCACTTCTGAATTTCGTAGTGCGGGTTGTAGATCGCTTTCGCGCCGTTCTCCAGCTTGCCGACGCGACCGTGCACCCGCAGGGTACGGCCCTGTTCGATACCGGGGATGCGGCGCTGTCCGAGCCACACCAGCACCACCGTGTCGGTGCCGTCGAACAACTCGGCTTTGACGCCCCCCGAACACGCCTTGGTGTTGCACTCGACGCTGCGCAGGGTCCCGACCATGGTCACTTCCTGGCCGCGCTGACAGTCGATTGCCTTCTGGGCGCCGGTGGTGGCCGCTTCTTCACTGAGCTCTTCCACGTCGAGCTGCTCGGGGTCTTCTGTCAGGCGTCGAGTAAGCCGGCGCAGATACCGTTCGGCCGTAGCCATGGCCTCTCCTGACTTCTCGCGGATCCACCGTGGATCTCTCCCAACCAACCGCCACGGTAACCCTCTTGGTCTCCGATTGCCACGTTGGGGTGGGGTCGCCACGCCGAGGTTTTCGCCGACAGGCACCATCATGTGATGAGCGTCATCCTGCGCGGCGTCACAACCGTTCTGCTGCCCGGCACCGGCTCCGACGACGACTACGTCTACCGGGCGTTCTCGACCGCATTGCACGAGGTCGGCGCACCCCTGGTGACCCCGCCCCCGCAGCCGGGCCGGCTGGTCGCGGGCTATCGCGACGCGCTCGACAACGCCGCGCGGTCAGGGCCGATCGCTGTCGGCGGCGTGTCGATAGGCGCCGTGGTGGCCCTGCGGTGGGCACTGAACCATCCGAATGCGGCGGTGGCCGTGCTGGCCGCCCTGCCGCCGTGGAGTGGCGCCCCCCACGACGCGCCCGCGGCGTTGCTGGCCCGCCAGTCGGCGCTGTCGTTGCGCCGCGACGGACTGGGGGCGACCGTCGCCGAGATGCGCAGGAACAGTCCGGCCTGGCTGGCCGACGAGCTCGCCCGCTCGTGGTTGGGCCAGTGGCCCGCGCTGCCGGAGAGCATGGAGGAGGCCGCGGCCTATCACGCGCCGGAATGCGCGGAACTGGAACGGCTCACCGTGCCGATGGGTGTGGCAGTGGCGACCGACGACCCCGTACATCCGGCCGAGGTGGGGTATGCGTGGGTTTCGGCCGCGCCCAGGGCGGCGTTGCGCACCGTGACGCTCGAACAGATGGGTATCGACACCGGTTCGCTCGGCGCGGCGTGTGTGGCCGCGCTGGGTGACGTCTGACCGAGCCGCGCGTGACCGGCGCTGTGGGCCCTGCCGGCGGGTTCAGCCGCCCGTGATGGTGCGCAGTTGCTGCATCGCCGAACCCTGGGCGCTGCGCCGGGCTACCGGCTCGGGCGGCTGAGGCTGCTCGCCCTCCTGCTGTTGCGGCTGCTGGGCCGCCGGGTTCTGCTGCGCGGCGGCCTGAGCGGCCGCGGCGGCGCGCAACTGGGCGGCCATCGGCTCGGGCAGCTGGATCGGCAGCGGGGTGCGCACCGGCATCGGCGTGTCGCCGCGGCGGATCACGGCGTCGGTCAGTGCCGCCCTGGCCTCGGCCGCGAGGGCGTCGACGGTCTCGGGGACGCCGTTGACCACGCACCGCACCATCCAGCGGTAGCCGTCGACGCCGATGAACCGCACGACACCGCCGTTGCCTGCCCCGACCACCTCGCGGCCCCACGGCCCGTCCTGCACGCTCACCGATGTGGCGTCCTTGCGCAGCGACTCCGCCAGCTCGGAGGCCACCTCGCGCCACAGACCCGCGGTCTTGGGCGCCGCGTAGGCCGCGATGGTGAACCGTCCGTTGGGCGTGACCACCCACACCGCGCTGGGCGCCCCGGCCTCGTTGAGCTCGACCTGCACCTGCCCGCCGTCGGGCATCGGGATCAGCACCGAACCCAGGTCCAGCCGGCCCTGGGCCGCGACCGCGGGGTCGTCGAAATCCTCGATGTCGAACGGACCCTGCAGGTCCTCATCGGGCTGTTCGTCGGCCGCCGAGGGGGCGGCATGTGCCGCCACGGGCTGGTCGCCGGTCCGCTTGTCGTCCGCTGCGCTCTTCTTGCGCTTACCGAATGCCATCACAAACTCGCATGTCCGCCGGAGGAACCGTGACCGCCGTCGCCACGGGTTGTGTCCGCCAAACCGGCCTCGTCGAACGAGGTCACCTCCACCAGCTCGGGAAGTTCCACCCGCTGCACGAGCAGCTGGGCGATCCGGTCGCCGCGGCTGATCACGACAGGCGTCTGCGGATCCAGGTTGATGAGCGAAACCTTGATCTCACCGCGGTAGCCGGCGTCGATCGTGCCGGGGCTGTTGACGATCGAAAGACCCACCCGCGCAGCCAGACCCGAACGCGGGTGCACCAGGCCGACCATTCCGTGCGGTATTGCGACCGCGATACCGGTCGACACCAGGGCCCGCTGCCCGGGGGCCAGTTCGACGTTCTCCGCGCTGTAGAGGTCGACGCCGGCATCACCGTCGTGCGCCCGCGTGGGCATCGGAAGCTCGCGGTCCAATCGGACGACCGCCAGAGAGGTGGACACGACGTCACAGATTACTCTGAGCCGCGTGTCGGACACGCGCGCAACCACCCAAACCACGCGGTATCGCGAGCGGTTGTGGGTGCCTTGGTGGTGGATTCCCATCGCCGCGGGATTCGCGGCGCTGATCGCCTTCGAGGTGGTCATGGGGGTGTCGAGCATCCCGGCCTGGGTTCCGTATGCCGTGCTGCTGCCGGTGGCAGCCGCGGTGCTGCTGTGGTTCAGCAAGACCGAGGTTCGGGTGGTGAGTTCGCCCGATGGCGACAACGAGCTGTGGGTGAATGCGGCGCATCTGCCGAGGTCGGTGATCGCGCGCAGCGCCGAGGTGCCGAAATCGGCGAAGTCGGCGGCCCTGGGCCGTCAGCTGGATCCCGCGGCCTACGTCGTGCACCGCGCCTGGGTGGGCCCGATGGTTCTGGTGGTTCTCGACGATCCGGACGACCCCACCCCGTACTGGCTGGTCAGCACTCGTCACCCGGATCGCCTGCTGGCGGCGTTGAACGCCTGATCGAATCGGTCTGCGGCCGGTCAGGCCGCGCAGTCGGTGCAGATCATCACGCCGTTCTTCTCGCTGGCGAGACGGCTGCGGTGGTGCACCAGGAAGCAACTGGAGCAGGTGAATTCGTCGGCCTGTTTCGGGACCACCCGGACCGAGAGTTCCTCTCCGGAAAGGTCCGCCCCCGGGAGTTCGAAGGACTCGGCGGTCTCCGCCTCGTCGACGTCCACCACAGCGGATTGCGCCTCGTTGCGCCGTGCTTTGAGTTCCTCGAGCGAATCCTCGGAAACATCGTCAGTCTCTGTGCGCCGCGGGGCGTCGTAGTCGGTAGCCATCGTCTGTGTCCCCTCCCTTACCTTGCAGCAGAGCTTTGTACCAGCGTCGAACGCATTCCCCAAACGATTCGTGCCCGTATTGCCACACGTTCCAGTGTGATTTACATCACACCACTGTCTGAGCTCGCGCGCCACACCTGGCGACCATGGCTTTAGAGTGTCGGAGTGGTCGCGCAAATCACCGAGGGCACAGCCTTCGACCGTCACGGTCGCCCTTTTCGCCGTCGAAACTACATCCCCGGCATAGTGCTGTTCGTCGCGCTCGCCGTGGTGACGCTGATGGTGTGGGTGATGGCGCTCAATCAGCCCATCGATGTGCAGCAGGCGCTGGAGTGCAACGACCCGCCGCCCGCCAGCGATCCCGCCGCCCCGAAACTCGGCAAACAAGTGGCGCCCTCTGACATGACGGATGTGACCCCGGCCCCGCTCGCCGAGACCAAGATCAGGGTGCTCAACGCGAGCGGCCAGGGCGGTCAGGCCGGCGAGATCGCCAGCGAACTGCGCGATCTCGGGTTCGCACAGCCCGACGCGGCCAACGACCCGATCTACTCCAGCACCCGCCTGCAGTGCCAGGGCCAGATCCGGTTCGGGCCGTCGGGCCGCGCGGCCGCGGCCGCGGTCTGGCTGGTGGCGCCGTGCACTGAGCTGTTCGAGGACGAAAGGCCCGACGCCACAGTGGATCTGGCGCTCGGAACCGAGTTCAGCGAGCTCAGCAGCAGTGACGACATCAAGGCCGTGCTGGCGAGCCTGCGTCCCGACGCCACCCAGCCGGCCGACTCGTCGCTGGTGTCAAAGATCCATACCGGCGCCTGCTAGCGCGTCGCGCAGCGCCGTGGCGACCCCCGGTGCCGCGGCGATCACCTTGCCGCCACCGCCACCGGCGGGCAGCCACACCGTCGCCCCGGCCTCGGCCGCGATGAGCGCCGCGGCCGCCCAGTCCCACACGTGCACGCCGTCCTCGTAATAGGCGTCGAGCTGGCCCGCGGCCACCATGCACAGATCCAGCGCGCACGAACCCAGCCTGCGCATGTCCCGCACCGTGGGCAGGATCTGCGCGAGCACCTGGGCCTGGCGCCTGCGCGCCTCGTGCGAGTAGGAGAAGCCCGTGCCCACCAACGTCATCGCGAGGTCGTCGACGGCACTGCACCGCAGCGGCGTCGTCACCCCGTTCTGGCGCACGTGCGCACCGCCGCCCAGCGCGGCCGAGTAGACCGCGCCCGCCGACACGTGCGCGACGGCTCCCGCGATGGAGCGCCCGTCCAACTGGACGGCGATCGACACCGCGTAGGCGGGTATGCCGTAGACGAAGTTCACCGTGCCGTCGATCGGGTCGAGCACCCAGCTCAGTCCCGCGCGACCCTCCTGCTTCCCGCCTTCCTCCTCCCCGAGGACGTGCTCCCCCGGCCGCAACACCGCCAGCCGCTCGCGCAACCACCGTTCGGTCTCGGTGTCGACGACGGTCACCGGGTCCGTCGGCGTGCTCTTGGTCCGCACGGCCTGCCCGCCGGCCGCGTCGTCGTTGGACGCGCCCGCGGCGCCGAACACCTCGGCGCGACGTCGAAGGACCAGTTCTGCGGCTTCGTCTGCCAACTGCTCGGCCACGGCCCGCAGCTCGGCTGGATCGGTGCTGTTCTCGGTCACCGCTCTATCGCAACATGCCCGCCTGGAAAAGTCGCTCAGAGGGATGGCAGAGCGCACGCACGCGCGTCCGCGAGCAACTAGGGTGAGGCGCGTCGCCTGCCAGTCCACCCATCCCGACCTCCACACCGGCCCCCGAACCGGCATTGCCTGTCCCGCAAAGGAGCTCCCATGACCGCACAAGATCAGCCCACGGCCGATCCGACGACCTCAGGGACCACCGGCCGCCGAGGATTCGGCGTGGACGTCGGCGGCAGCGGGGTCAAGGGCGGCATCGTCGACCTCGACACCGGCAAACTCGTCGGTGAGCGGTTCAAGCTCGACACGCCGCAGCCCGCGACTCCTGAGGCGGTCGCCAAGACCGTCGCGGCCGTGGTGCGCGAGTTCGGCTGGACCGGGAAACTCGGCGTGACCTATCCCGGTGTGGTGACCGGCGGCATCGTCCGCACCGCCGCCAACGTCGACAAGGGGTGGATCGGCGTGAACGCCGTCGAGACCATCAGCAAGGCGCTCGACGGTCAGGAGGTGACCGTCCTCAACGACGCCGACGCCGCAGGCCTGGCCGAGGAACGGTTCGGCGCGGGCAAGGACAACAGCGGCGTGATCGTGCTGCTCACATTCGGCACCGGCATCGGATCGGCCGTGATCCACAACGGTGTCCTGTTGCCCAACACCGAATTTGGCCACCTCGAGGTCGGCGGCAAGGAAGCCGAGCACCGCGCCGCCTCGTCGGTCAAGGAACGCAAGGACTGGAGCTATTCGCGGTGGAGCGAGGAGGTCACCAAGGTCCTGATCACGATCGAGAACGCGATCTGGCCCGATCTGTTCATCGCGGGCGGCGGTATCAGCCGCAAGGCCGACAAGTGGATCCCGATGCTGAAGAACCGGACGCCCGTCGTCGCCGCGGCCCTGCAGAACACGGCGGGCATCGTCGGCGCGGCGATGGCGTCGGTGGTCGACGTCCAGGCCACCGGCGGGCAGCAACTGTGATCCGGTGTGCGACTCGCGGCAAATTGTGCCGGTCGGCGCGGTAGGACCCCCGGTGACGTTACAATGGACGTCGGCGGCCGCCTACCGAATAGCGGTGAGTATCCCAGCCGATAACAACGCCAACATTCGTTAGCAGACGCTTCCGGTGAAGCATGCCCATGCCCACCGGGAATTCGTAAGACCGAAAGGGTGTACGTGGCAGCGACAAAGGCAAGCCCGGCAACCGAAGAGCCGGTGAAGCGCACCGCTACCAAGACCCCCGCCAAGAAGGCCCCAGCCAAGCGGGCAGCCAAGAGCGCCGCGGCGAAAGCCGGCGGCAAGGCCCCCGCCAAGAAAGCCCCGGCCAAGCGGGCCGCCAAAGGCACCGCTGCCAAGCCCGAGGACGGCGTCACCGACGACCTTGAGGTGACCGACGATCTCGAGGCTGAGCCCGGCGAGGATCTCGACGTCGAAGACACCGACCTGGAACTCGACGACCTCGACTCCGACGACGACACCGCAGTCGAGGACGAGGAAGAAGAGGCCGATGCCGCGACGCCCGCCGTCGCGACCGCGAAGGCCGCCGCCGACGACGACATCGACGAGCCGTCCGAGAAGGACAAGGCGTCCGGCGACTTCGTGTGGGACGAGGAAGAGTCCGAGGCCCTGCGACAGGCACGCAAAGACGCCGAGCTGACCGCATCGGCCGACTCGGTTCGCGCCTACCTCAAGCAGATCGGCAAGGTGGCCCTGCTCAACGCCGAAGAAGAGGTGGAGCTGGCCAAGCGCATCGAGGCGGGTCTCTACGCCACGCAGAAGCTGGCCGAACTCGCCGAGAAGGGCGAGAAGCTGCCAGTGCAGCAGCGCCGCGACATGCAGTGGATCTGCCGCGACGGCGACCGCGCCAAAAACCATCTGCTGGAGGCGAACCTGCGCCTCGTGGTGTCGCTGGCCAAGCGCTACACCGGCCGCGGCATGGCGTTCCTCGACCTCATCCAGGAAGGCAACCTGGGCCTGATCCGTGCGGTCGAGAAGTTCGACTACACCAAGGGCTACAAGTTCTCGACCTACGCCACGTGGTGGATCCGCCAGGCCATCACGCGCGCCATGGCCGACCAGGCCCGCACCATCCGTATCCCGGTGCACATGGTCGAGGTGATCAACAAGCTCGGCCGTATCCAGCGTGAGCTGCTGCAGGACCTGGGCCGCGAGCCCACGCCCGAAGAGCTCGCCAAGGAGATGGACATCACGCCCGAGAAGGTGCTGGAGATCCAGCAGTACGCGCGTGAGCCCATCTCGCTGGACCAGACCATCGGCGACGAGGGTGACAGCCAGCTCGGTGACTTCATCGAGGACAGCGAGGCGGTCGTGGCCGTGGACGCCGTGTCGTTCACGCTGCTGCAGGACCAGCTGCAGTCCGTGCTGGAGACGCTGTCCGAGCGTGAGGCCGGCGTCGTGCGCCTGCGCTTCGGCCTGACCGACGGCCAGCCGCGCACGCTCGACGAGATCGGCCAGGTATACGGCGTCACGCGTGAGCGCATCCGCCAGATCGAGTCCAAGACCATGTCGAAGCTGCGCCACCCGAGCCGTTCGCAGGTGCTGCGCGACTACCTGGACTAGAAGAACTCCTGACGCCGACGGCGGACCGGACATCTCCGGTCCGCCGTCGGTGTGTTCGCGGCGCGCGTCCTCCGACACGACGAGCAACCACGCACGGTGCGCTGCGCAGCGCTGTTGTGACACAGGGCAATTCAGGTGCCCGCCCGCCGTGCGGAGCCTAGGGGCGAAAACCCTTCCCGCTCAATGTGATTGCGCATCAGTACCGGACTGTACGTGCCCCGGTTCCGGCCTGTCCGGATCTGATGGCGTCCCGGACCCACGCAATGGCCCGCCACCACCCGCGGCGCGCCGGGCACGCCGAACCGTTTCGTGAACGCCTCGCCCCGGATCAGGCAAGCGGTGAAAAGGTGCCGTCGGGGCCCGGCAGATACGCCGTAACAATCATCACAGCATCGACCGGCAGTGGGCCGTACAGATGCGGGAACAGCATGGCTTCCGGATCCGTTGGAACACCGTGCTCCCATCGAACCGGCGCCGTGAGTTTGGCGGGGTCGATACGGAGCAACACCAGGTCCCGGCGGCCCGCGTAGAGACGATTCGCGGGCAGATGTACCTGCTCAGGGGCGGAAAGGTGGACGAAGCCCTGCGCGTCGAGCGATTCGGGCCGATGTTCGCCGGACTCCTGGGCGCGTCGCCAGTCCTCGGCGCTGCACAGGTGGACGAGAACGCTCGGCTCGGCTGGGGGCGGATTCATACCGCCAGCTTGCCGGGCCGGCAACACGGCGTGGACGTGAGACACGACACACCGGTAAAGCCCTGGGGAACAACGCCGGAAGCCAAAACGTCTGACAGAGTAGAGATACGCACATCGGCACTTTGCCGAAGTCGCGCAGAAGAGAGACGGAGGAGCCATGAACGCAACTCTGACAAGCCCCGAGCTGACCAGAGCTGACCGCTGCGATCGTTGCGGTGCGGCGGCTCGTGTACGGGCGAAGTTGCCGTCCGGAGCCGAGCTCCTCTTCTGCCAGCACCACGCGAACGAGCACGAGGCCAAGCTGATCGAGTTGTCGGCCGTCATCGAAGTGAGCCCGGTCGAAGCCTGAGCACGCGACACGCACCGCTGAGAGTCACCCTTCTGGGCAGGAGCACACCTCGTCAGTAATGCTGGTCTGGTCATGATTGGCCAACCGCTTCCGGTACCACCTTCACGCCACCACATTCGGCACATCGCGAAACGTACGTTGTCGAAGAGCTGGGACGACTCGATCTTCTCCGAGTCGGCCCAGGCGGCGTTCTGGTGCGCACTGTCGCTACCCCCGCTTTTGTTGGGGATGCTCGGAAGCCTGGCCTACATCGCACCGCTGTTCGGACCGGAGACACTTCCGACGATCCAGAATCAGCTGATCACCGCCGCGAACAGCTTCTTCTCCCCCAATGTCGTCAACGAGATCATCGAACCGACGATCCGGGACATCGTGAAGGGCGCACGCGGCGAGGTCGTCTCGATCGGGTTCGTGATCTCGTTGTGGGCCGGTTCGTCCGCGGTGTCGGCGTTCGTGGACTCGATCGTCGAGGCCCACGATCAGACGCCGCTGCGGCATCCGGTGCGCCAGCGTTTCTACGCGCTGGGCCTGTACGTGGTGATGCTGGTGGGGGCCATCGCGGCGGCGCCCCTCGTCGCGCTCGGGCCCCGCAAGATCGCCGAGCAGTTGCCCGACAGCTGGGACAACGCCCTGCACTACGGCTACTACCCGGCGCTGTTCTTCGCGGTGGCCCTGTTCGTGACGGTGCTCTACCGGGTCTCGCTTCCCGAGCCGCTGCCGACGCATCGGCTGCTGCTGGGCACCGTCCTGGCCACGGTGGTGTTCCTGGTGACGACGGTCGGCCTTCGCGTGTACCTGACGTGGATCACCAGCACGGGTTACACCTACGGCGCGCTGGCGACACCGATCGCGTTCCTGCTGTTCGCGTTCTTCCTCGGCTTCGCGATCATGATCGGCGCTGAGTTGAACGCCGCGATCCAGGAGGAGTGGCCCGCCGCGGACACCCACGCCACGCGCGTGCGCAAGTGGATCGAGACCAGGGCGCGCAACGGCGGCGCCGAGGAACCGGTGCGGGACGAGCCCGACCCGGTGCCCGGCGCCGCCGAGGAACCGTCTGCTTCGTGACTACTACTTCTTGAGCGACTCGTAGATGCGCTTGCAGTCGGGGCACACCGGGGAGCCCGGCTTGGGCGACTTGGTCACGGGGAACACCTCGCCGCACAGCGCGACCACATGCGTGCCCATGACCGCACTCTCGGCGATCTTGTCCTTCTTCACGTAGTGGAAGAACTTGGGAGAGTCGCTGTCGGTCCCGTCGTCGACGCGTTCGTCGGTGTCGGTGCGCTCAATCGTCTGGGTCTGCATACACATATTGTGCCTGGCCGGGCCGGACGAGGAAATCCAGCTGTTTACGCGGCGTCCAGGTGTGAAACAGTAGGGGTATGAAACAAAGCCACGAGCTGAGTTTCGACGACGATTTCGATGCCGAAGCCCGCCCGGTCCTCATCACCCGCGCTGCCCCCGCATACGAGGTGCAGCACCGCCAACGTGTCCGTAAGTACCTGACGCTGATGGCATTCCGCATCCCGGCTCTGATCCTGGCTGCGGTCGCCTACAACATCTGGGAGAACGGGCTCATCTCTCTGGCGATCATCGCGGTCTCGATCCCGCTTCCGTGGATGGCCGTGCTCATCGCCAACGACCGTCCGCCTCGCAAACGCGAGGAGCCGCGCCGGTACGCCGGCCGCGGCGAGAAGATCCCGTTGTTCCCGACGGCGGAGCGGCCCGCGCTGATGTCCGATCTCAACCGCGAACCGGAAGCGCCACCGCAACCGGGGACAGCAGATTTTCGGGGTCATCCGGCCAGCTGAGAGGCTTCTGTCGCTATTCTCAGGAGAATCTCAGGTCGGCGTCAAAAAAGTGCAGGTCAACACGTATGAAAACGACGGCAGGTGGGAACTCTTCGGGGGCATGACACGTTGTAAGTCATGACAGTTCGAGCCGATCAGGAGGCCGTCATGGCAAATGCCACCACAAGCCGCGTTGACACCGATCTGGATGCCCAAAGCCCGGCAGCAGACCTCGTGCGCGTATATCTGAACGGCATCGGCAAGACCGCATTGCTCAATGCCGCAGACGAAGTAGAACTCGCCAAGCGCATCGAGGCCGGGTTGTACGCGCAGCATCTGCTGGACACCAAGAAGCGACTGGGCGAGGCGCGCAAGCGTGATCTCCAAGCGGTGGTCCGCGACGGCGAGGCGGCACGGCGACACCTGCTCGAGGCCAACCTGCGCCTCGTGGTCTCGCTGGCCAAGCGCTACACCGGTCGCGGGATGCCGTTGCTCGACCTGATCCAGGAGGGGAACCTGGGTCTGATCCGGGCGATGGAGAAGTTCGACTACACCAAGGGCTTCAAGTTCTCCACGTACGCCACGTGGTGGATCCGGCAGGCCATCACCCGCGGCATGGCCGACCAGAGCCGCACCATCCGGCTGCCCGTCCACCTCGTCGAGCAGGTCAACAAGCTCGCCCGCATCAAGCGTGAGATGCACCAGAACCTCGGGCGCGAGGCCACCGACGAGGAACTCGCCGAAGAGTCGGGTATCCCGGTCGAGAAGATCAACGACCTGCTTGAGCACAGCCGCGACCCGGTGAGCCTCGACATGCCGGTCGGAACCGACGAGGAAGCGCCGCTGGGCGACTTCATCGAGGATTCCGAGGCCATGTCCGCCGAGAACGCCGTCATCTCGGAGCTTCTGCACACCGACATCCGTTACGTGCTCGCCACGCTCGACGAGCGCGAGCAGCAGGTCATCCGCCTGCGGTTCGGGCTCGACGACGGTCAGCCCCGCACCCTCGACCAGATCGGCAAGCTGTTCGGCCTCTCGCGTGAGCGGGTCCGCCAGATCGAGCGCGAGGTCATGGCGAAGCTCCGCAACGGCGAGCGTGCCGACCGCCTCCGCTCCTACGCGAGCTGATGCGGTCGAGCCGCCGGCTCGATGCGACAACGAAAGCGACATCAGGATGTGCCCGCCGCGACGCGGCGGGCACATTCGTGTTCGCACCGGCGTCGCAGCACGCGCGGCGATGGCAGCGTGCAGGGCAAACGGCCAGGTGGGGCCTGTGACCCGCGCGGCGCGGATGCGCCGCAGTTCAGGCCGCAAAAACGGTAGACTGTTCGTTGAGTTTGGGCTGGGAAGGCGCGCATGAACGATCTTGTCGATACCACCGAGATGTACCTGCGGACGATTTACGACCTCGAGGAAGAGGGCGTCGTGCCGCTGCGGGCGCGCATCGCCGAGCGACTCGACCAGAGTGGCCCCACCGTGAGCCAGACGGTCTCGCGCATGGAGCGCGACGGTCTGTTGCACGTCGCGGGTGACCGACACCTCGAACTGACCGACAAGGGCCGCGCTCTCGCGGTGGCCGTGATGCGTAAGCACCGGCTCGCCGAGCGGCTTCTGGTCGACGTGATCGGCCTGCCGTGGGAGGACGTCCACGCCGAGGCGTGCCGCTGGGAGCACGTCATGAGCGAGGAGGTCGAGCGCCGGCTGGTCCAGGTGCTCGACAACCCCACCACCTCCCCGTTCGGCAACCCCATCCCCGGGCTGACCGAGCTGGGCGTCACGCCGGGCGTCAACACAGAGGACGTGAGCCTGGTCCGCCTCACCGAGCTTCCGGTCGGCATGCCGGTGGCCGTGGTGGTCCGCCAGCTGACCGAACACGTGCAGGGCGATACGGACCTCATCGGGCGGCTCAAGGAGGCCGGCGTGGTCCCCAACGCGAGGGTGACGGTCGAGGCCAACAACAACGGCGGCGTGATGATCGTGATCCCCGGCCACGAGCAGGTCGAGCTGCCGCACCACATGGCCCACGCCGTCAAGGTCGAGAAGGTCTGATCCGCCGCGGAGGCCTTGCGGCGGCCGCCTCAGGCACCCGCCGACCGCAGACCGTCGCCGAATGTTCTGCGCGGCGGTAACTGCACGCCGAGACGCTCGGCCTGCCGGTACCCCGTGAGCGCGAGTTCACGCACCTGATCGGGCGGCATCCCGGACTGCAACGCGGTGTCGAGCATGCTCGCCATGCGGTGCGTGGGAATGCACCGCAACGCGGCGTCCAACGCGATGCCCGCCAATGGTCCGTCGCCACGCACATAGGCCGAAAACGCGAGCTGCACAAGCGCTTCCACGCGCCACGGGGCGGGCAGCGACCGGGACAGCTCGGCCCACAGCGACTCGGCCTGTCCGGCGGTCTCCCCGATGGCCAGCGCGTAGAGCGTGTCGCGGACCCGTGTGTCGGTCAACGCCAGGGCGATCCGGGCCTGCTGGCGCACGGTCAGGGTGCGCCCGTCGGCCAGACGTGCGGCCGCGGTGATCGCGGCGTTGATGTCGGCCCGGACCGCCGAGAGCCTGCGGCGTCCTGAACGCGGCGCGACCGCGCTGATGGCCTCGGCGATCTTCTCCGCACGTACCGGGTCGGCGGCGACGACGGCCTGCAGGTCGGCCCTGCGCTTGTAGAGCCGACGACCGTCGAGGACGGCAGCGAGGGCCAGCGGTGAGGCGTAGGGATCCTCGACAACCCCGTTGCGTCCGCAGCCGTCGGCGCAGTGCCAGCGCCCGCCCGCGTCGATGCGGTCGACGACGTGAACCGCCAACAGTTCGATACCGCGTGCGCTCAGCTCGATCGCGACATCCTCGGCCAGGGTGGCGTGGTTCTCGTGGCAGTGCACACAGTCCGCGCCGTCGGCGTCGACGATGACCGCGATCACGGCGTGCGGTTCGCCCGCGGCGGCCACCTCGGCCAGGTGAGCCGTCCCCTCGCGCATGGCGAGTGAGAGATCGGTGCGCAGAACACATCCCAGCTCGCCACTCTCGATGGTGGCCAGCACCAGGGACTTCTCGGGCACGAACCCGAGCACGGCGGGCAGCGCCGCGATCAACGATCCGGGCCGGTTGATACGAAAATCCGGTGTGTGCGGTGAAGGTGTCATGTGCCGACCGTGGCAACCGGCGCCGACGCCGTTCACCCCGAAAACCGGCTGCGACGAGTGGCTGTGGACGAAATCGGCTCTGGGGACAACTTCCGAAACAAACTGTTCACGCGCCATTGCGCGTCTCCGGCGTGCACGCGCGCCGACAGCGGCGTACACACTGACCATGGGTTCGATGCTGGAGTACGACCTGGTCGTCATCGGGTCAGGACCGGGCGGGCAGAAAGCGGCGATCGCAGCCGCCAAGCTCGGGAAGAGTGTGGCGGTCGTGGAGCGCGGCCAGATGCTGGGCGGGGTGTGCGTCAACACCGGCACGATCCCGTCGAAGACGCTGCGTGAGGCCGTCGTCTACCTCACCGGGATGAACCAGCGCGAACTGTACGGGGCCAGCTACCGCGTCAAAGAGAAGATCACCCCGGCGGACCTCATGGCCCGCACACAGCATGTGATCAGCCGGGAGCAGGACGTCGTCCGCAGCCAGTTGATGCGCAACCGGGTCGACATCATCAGCGGGCACGGGCGCTTCGTCGACCCGCACACCGTGCTCGTCGAGGAACCCTCGCGGGGTGAACGCACGATGGTCGGAGGCGAGTACATCGTCATCGCCACCGGCACCAAACCCGCACGGCCTGCGGGCGTCGAGTTCGACGAGCGACGGGTGCTCGACTCCGACGGCATCCTCGACCTGGTGTCCCTGCCCGCATCGATGGTGGTCGTCGGCGCCGGGGTGATCGGCATCGAGTACGCGTCGATGTTCGCCGCGCTCGGCACCAAGGTCACCGTCGTCGAGAAGCGCGACAACATGCTCGAATTCTGCGATCCGGAGATCGTGGAGGCGCTCAAGTTCCACCTGCGCGACCTGGCGGTCACGTTCCGCTTCGGCGAGGAGGTCACCGCGGTCGACGTGGGCTCCGCAGGCACCGTGACCACGCTCGCCAGCGGCAAGCAGATCCCCGCCGACACGGTCATGTACTCCGCGGGGCGGCAGGGCCAGACCGAGCACCTCGATCTGGCCAACGCGGGACTCGGGGTCGATGGACGCGGGCGCATCACGGTCGACAGCAACTTCCAGACCAAGGTCGACCACATCTACGCCGTCGGCGACGTCATCGGGTTCCCGGCCCTGGCCGCCACGTCGATGGACCAGGGCAGGCTGGCCGCGTACCACGCGTTCGGAGAACCGGCCAAGGGCATGACCGATCTGCAGCCCATCGGCATCTACTCGATCCCCGAGGTGTCCTACGTCGGTGCCACCGAGGTGGACCTGACCAAGAACGCCATCCCGTACGAGGTCGGGGTGTCGCGCTACCGCGAACTCGCGCGCGGTCAGATCGCAGGCGACTCGTACGGCATGCTCAAACTGCTCGTCTCGACCGAGGACCTGCGCCTGCTCGGCGTGCACATCTTCGGCACCAGCGCGACCGAGATGGTGCACATCGGCCAGGCCGTGATGGGCTGCGGCGGCACCATCGAATATCTCGTCGACGCGGTGTTCAACTATCCGACGTTCTCCGAGGCCTACAAGGTCGCCGCGCTGGACGTGATGAACAAGCTGCGCGCGCTCAGCCGGTTCCGGACGTAGAACCTCAACAGGCGGGTGCGTCGGCCGCGGGCGCGGCGTCCCCGGCATCGGAGGCATCCCCCGCCTCCGCACGCGCCAGCAGCCGCTCCACACCCCCGTCGAACCGTGGCGAGTACGACGTGTCCTCGCCGCACCCGCCGCCGTCGAGTCCCCCGACGAGCCCGGCCACCGCGGATCCCGTCACCCAGGGCGCTCCGCTGAAACCGTCTGCCACACCGGCACATTCGAGCGAAGGAAACCCGTCGTCGGCCATCGTCGTGACACCGCGGCAGGTCAATGCGCCGCCCTCACCCACCAGGTATCCCGTCACGGCCACCGCGGTCCCCGCAGCGGGAGCCGACGCGAGCGCCAGCCCACCACCGACCTGCTGCTCGATGGTCGTGCCGTCGTGGCGGGTGACACGCACGATCGCGAAGTCCGCCTGCTCGTCCTGATCGGCGAGCCAGCGCGGGTCGAGGTAGACGGCGGTGACGTGCCACGGGTCGGTATCCGCGGCCGCCGGGTCGAATCCGGGCACGAACGTCGTGTCGACACCGTCGGCCAGGCAGTGCGCGGCTGTCAGGACCAGGTCCTGCGTCCGGCTGTCGAGAACGGTGCCGGTGCAGGTGTGGACCGGTCCCCCGCCCAGGAACAAGGCACCGATCCGCGGATCCGGGACGGCGGGGTGCACAGATGCAGGAAAAGATTCCGCCTCTGCCACGCCGGGTGGGATCGGGTCGGGGTCGGGCACCCCGGTGGAGGTGGCAGTGCGGTCGGACGCCCCGCCTGCGCATGCCGCCACGGTGAGCACCATCACCACCGCACCGGCCGGCCCGGTGAGCCGGACCCGGTGCGACACCGCAGGTCGACGCGTTCTCATACCAATCGATATTGCCTGACCAGCATGGGCGCGGACGGAATGCGGGACCGGGCGCATCTGTTCGAACGAAGATGCGGGGCGGCGCGCGCCTGCCGGACCGGAATGCGCGACACTAGGTGGCACGGTACGTGGTTCCAGCAAGGCCCGGGGCCGGGCTGCCGTGACGAGGAGACGAGACGGATGGCAGACAACGAAAACCCACAACAGCGCTATCAACCCGACCAGAGCGGGATGTACGAGCTTGAGTTTCCCGCGCCACAGTTGTCATCGTCGGACGGCCGCGGGCCGGTCCTGATCCACGCGTTGGAGGGGTTCTCCGACGCGGGCCACGCGATACGGCTTGCCGCCGAGCACCTCAAGAAGTCGCTCGACACCGAGCTCGTGGCGTCGTTCGCGATCGACGAACTGCTCGACTACCGGTCGCGTCGCCCCCTCATGACGTTCAAGACCGACCACTTCACCGCGTACGAAGAGCCCGAACTGAACCTGTACGCACTGCACGACACCGTCGGCACACCGTTCCTGCTGCTGGCCGGCCTCGAACCGGACCTGCGCTGGGAGCGTTTCATCACCGCGGTGCGCCTGCTGGCCGAACAGCTCGGCGTGCGCCAGGTGATCGGCCTTGGCACCATCCCGATGGCCGTCCCGCACACGCGGCCCGTCAACCTGACGGCGCACTCGAACAACAAGGAACTCATCGCCGAACACACGCCGTGGGTGGGCGAGGTGCAGGTGCCTGCCAGCGTGTCCAACCTGCTGGAGTTCCGCATGGCCCAGCACGGCCACGAGGTGGTCGGATTCACCGTGCACGTGCCGCACTACCTGGCACAGACGGCGTACCCGCCCGCGGCGGAGGCGCTGCTGGCCGAGGTGGCCAGGACCGGTTCGCTGGAATTGCCGCTCGCCGCACTGTCCGAGGCCGGAGCCGAGGTGTACACCAAGATCAACGAGCAGGTCGAGGCCAGCCCCGAGGTCGCCCAAGTGGTGAGTGCGCTCGAGCGCCAGTACGATGCATTCATTGCGGCGCAGGAGAACCGATCCCTGCTCGCTCGCGACGAGGATTTGCCCAGCGGCGACGAACTGGGCGCCGAGTTCGAGCGGTTCCTCGCGCAGCAGGCCGGCGAGAAGTTCAAGGACGACAAGTACAAGGACGGCCACGGGGAGGGGTTCGGGGACGGATTCGGGGAACGGTGACAACCACTGACGACGTGCCCGATCAGGGCTGAGGGCGAGGTTGACGGACATGACCGAGCGAAAGCCCAACCTGCGCACGGTACGTGAGGTCAGCCCCAGGCTGGAGTTCCGCACGATCCACGGCTACCGGCGGGCGTTCCGCATCGCCGGGTCCGGCCCGGCGATCCTGTTGATCCACGGGATCGGCGACAACTCGACGACGTGGCACACCGTGCAGTCCACCCTGGCGCAGCGCTTCACGGTCATCGCGCCGGATCTGCTCGGGCACGGGCGGTCCGACAAGCCGCGCGCCGACTACTCCGTGGCCGCGTACGCCAACGGCATGCGGGATCTGCTCAGCGTGCTCGACATCGACCGGGTCACGGTCGTCGGGCACTCCCTCGGCGGCGGCGTCGCCATGCAGTTCGCCTACCAGTTCCCCCAGTTCGTCGACCGGTTGATCCTCGTCGGCGCGGGCGGCGTCACCAAGGACGTCAACGTGGCGCTGCGCATCGCGTCGCTGCCGATGGGCAGCGAGGCGCTCGCCCTGCTGCGCCTTCCGCTGGTGCTGCCCTCCCTGCAGATCGCGGGCAAGGTGGCGGGCACCGTGTTCGGGTCGACCGGCGTTGGCCGCGACATCCCCGACATGCTCCGTATCCTCGCCGACCTGCCGGAACCGACCGCGTCCTCGGCGTTCGCCCGCACACTGCGGGCCGTGGTGGACTGGCGCGGCCAGGTCGTGACCATGCTCGACCGCTGTTATCTGACCGAATCCGTTCCGGTGCAGCTCATCTGGGGTGACTGCGATTCGGTGATCCCGGTCAGCCATGCCGAGATGGCCCACGCCGCGATGCCCGGTTCCCGGTTGGAGATCTTCGAGGGGTCCGGGCATTTCCCGTTCCACGACGACCCGGACCGTTTCGTCGAGGTCGTCGAGCAGTTCATCGATTCCACCGAACCCGCAGTGTACGACCAGGATCTGCTGCGCGATCTGCTGCGCACGGGCGCCAACCGCTCGACGATGAGCGGGTCCCTCGACACGCAGGTCGCCGTCATCGAGGCGATGGGCGTCGACGAGCGCAGCGCAACCTGACCTTACGGGCCGTTTCAGGCACGTAGCATCGTGTCATGGCCATCGACGTGACCGTGTTGCGAGTTTTCACCGACTCCGACGGCAAGTTCGGCAATCCGCTCGGCGTGGTCGACAACAGCACTGTGGATCCCGCAGACCGGCAGCGCATCGCCAAGGAATTGGGTTACAGCGAAACGATATTCATCGATCTCCCAGGACCCGACAGCCACACCGCCCACGCACGCATCTTCACGCCGGCCTCGGAGTTGCCCTTCGCCGGGCATCCCACTGTCGGCGCGGCGTGGTACCTGCGGGACATCGGCAGGCCCATCAAGACGCTGCAGGTTCCCGCGGGCATCGTGCAGGTGACCTACGACGGCGACCTCGCCGCGATCAGCGCACGTTCGGAATGGGCGCCGGAGTTCGCGATCTACGACCTGCCCTCCGCCGAGGAACTGATGTCCGCCGACCCGGACGACTACGACGACGACGTCCAGCACTATCTGTGGACGTGGAGCGACAAGAACGAGGGCGTCCTGCGATCCCGCATGTTCGCGACGAACCTGGGCATCCGGGAGGATGAGGCGACCGGCGCGGCCGCGGTCCGGATCACCGACTATCTGAGCCGGGATCTGACGATCGTGCAGGGCAAGGGCTCGGTGATTCGCACCAGGTGGAGCCCGGAGGGCTGGGTTCAGGTGGCGGGCCGGGTGGTCAACGACGGGACCAGGCAGCTCGAACTCTAGGCGGCTCTGGGCACACCTCTACGCACCGCGGTGGGCGCGGAGCGCCTCGATCTCCCGCTCGAAATCCTCGGCGGACGAGAACGACCGGTACACGGACGCGAAGCGCAGGTAGGCGACCTCGTCGAGTTCACGCAACGGTCCCAGGATGGCCAGACCGACCTCATGGCTGGGTATCTCGGGGGTGCCGAGGCCACGCACGGCGTCCTCGACCTTCTGCGCCAGGACGTTGAGCGCGTCGTCGTCGACGTCGCGGCCCTGACATGCGCGCCGGACTCCGCGGATGACCTTCTCGCGGCTGAACGGTTCACTGACGCCGCTACGCTTGACCACCGCGAGCACCGCGGTCTCGACCGTGGTGAAACGCCTGCCGCACTCGGGGCACGAGCGTCGTCGCCGGATGGCCTGCCCCTCATCGGTTTCGCGGGAGTCGACCACCCTGGAATCAGGATGACGGCAGAACGGACAATGCATCACCGCTCCTTCGTCACGCCGCCAGACCAACAGTTCGAGCGCTCTTGAGCGTACCTGTGTCGGTCGCGGCTGACTCACCGCCGTCTGCAGTGGCGCATATCGGCGCATCTCGCCGGCGAGCGGTATTGCCTGCCAGGCCGATTCACCGCCCATTTCGAGCCTCAGCCGACGGGGGCGATCAGCGTCTGCCCGGCGTCGAGCGCGGCGGACTCCAACTGGTTGAGGTCACGGATCTGCTGGACCACCGCGGCGACCGGGGCGTCAGGCGCGACGCGGCGGGCGACCTGCTGCAACGTCTCCCCCGACTGCACCTGTACGACGGCCAGCTCACTGGGCACCGAGACCGGCGCCGACGAGCCCAGCACCCCGCCGAACTGCGCGACGAGACCGAGCCACACCGTGATACCGGCGGCGACCAGCGCCAGCACCACCGTGGTGGCCGGGGTGATCGGGCGACGATGCGACGCGCGGGACATCAGGACACCGGTGCCGCGGTGACGCAGGGCCGCACCGCCGGGACGGCCGGGCTGCGGACGGCGCACCGGACGCTCCCCGCGCGGCCGCACACGCCGAGACGCAGGCACGGTCCGGACAGAGCCTCGATCCGGGGTCCGCACAGCCGCGGCGCGTGCGCCGGCACCGCCCGTGCGGCGCGTGGCCACGTTCGCGGCGACGGGAATGTCGACGGGGATGTCGAGGATGGCCATCTGACTGCCTTTCGTCCGGCGTATTCGCTCCTGTGTTCGAATATAGTCGCTCACATGTTCGAAGGATAGAACGTGTGATCGAACTGTTGCGAAATATAGAACGGGGTACCGACAACTCCGGGCGGCGTCGGCCGCGACCGCATCGCACGCGCCTCCGAACAGCCCCAGGACACCCCCACGCGAGCCATCCTTCGACGTCAGCGCGGCGACACGCCTCGAACACATGTTTGATTAATGTTCGGACAGGTATTAGATTCGGCGCCATGAGCGACGACACCGGCGAGTTCACGGACGGCAGTACCGAAAGCCCGGCCGATGCGGACGGCGCCGGTCGGCGCCGCGCCGTCGACAACGGCCTCACAGAACGTCAGCGCACCATCCTCGAGGTCATCCGCGCCTCGGTGACCAGTCGGGGTTACCCACCGAGCATCCGAGAGATCGGCGACGCCGTCGGCCTCACGTCCACCTCTTCGGTGGCCCACCAACTCCGCACCCTCGAACGCAAGGGGTATCTGCGCAGGGATCCCAACCGGCCCAGGGCCGTCGATGTCCGCGCGGCCGACGATCCGGCGGCCGCTGCCGTGGTCACCACCGACGTCGCGGGCTCCGACGCGCTACCGGAACCCACGTTCGTGCCGGTTCTGGGGCGTATCGCCGCAGGCGGTCCGATCCTGGCCGAGGAGGCCGTCGAGGACGTGTTCCCACTGCCGCGGGAACTGGTCGGCGAGGGCTCGCTGTTCCTGCTCAAGGTCGTCGGCGACTCGATGGTCGACGCCGCGATCTGCGATGGCGACTGGGTGGTGGTGCGCCAACAGAACGTCGCGGACAACGGCGACATCGTCGCGGCCATGATCGACGGCGAGGCCACGGTCAAGACCTTCAAGCGCGCACGCGGTCAGGTGTGGCTCATGCCGCACAACCCGGCCTACGACCCGATTCCCGGCAACGACGCGGCCGTCCTGGGCAAGGTCGTCACCGTCATCCGCAAGATCTGACCGCGGCTGTCAGTTCGCCCGTACGAATCCGTTCGTGCGGGCGAACTCCTCACTGGCGAACCAGATCTCGGCGACCGCGTCCTCATAGTCCGCACTGTCGGGCGCCCAGTACATGCCGGTCTTGGTGTCCGCCTTGATCGGATAGCCGTCGGGAGCCTCCTGCGGATCGTCCAGGGGCAGGTGAAGCGCGGTGGCACTCGGAATCGGTTCGTCGAATTCGATCGCCGCGTGGCGCCCGCTCGGCGGGTCACTGCGCAGATCCGCGGGCGTCACCACTCGCGTCGGTGCGGTGTCGACATTGTCGGGGTCTTCCTGCTCCTCGAACGCCGGACGGTTGAACCCCGCGCCGACCGGCACCGGCCCGCCGAACGTGCTCGCCGCAGCAGCTGCCGCGGCCGCCGCTCCGGCGGCCGCGGTCCCGGCTCCTGCCCCACCGGAGGTTTCCTCGTCGAGATCGTCCTCGTAGTCGTCTTCGTAGTCGTCTTCGAGGTCGTCTTCCAGATCATCTTCGAGGTCCGCCTCGACGTCGGCACGGTCGGCCAGATCTTCGTCGGTGTCGAAGTCGTCGTCCTCGCGGTCGTCGTCGAACTCGTCGTCGGCCTCGTCGCGTTCGAACGCGTCGTCCTCGGCATGGTCGAAGTCGTCTCCGAAATCGTCCCGTTGCGCCGGCTCTTCGGGGTTCTCGGGTTGGTCCTCGCCGGGACGGTCGTTGGGGGCGGCCCACTGGCTGATCGGCATCGAGACGTCGGTCGGGCCGTCGAACGGCGACCCGGCGGTCTCGTTCTCGTGGTAGGGATCGGCAAACCGCGATGTCACGGCGTCGTCGAGGGTGTCGGCGCGGGTGTCGGCGTCGGGCGCGTACGGATCCGCATCGGAAACTCCCGCAGCGTCCTCGTCGCGGTAGCGGTCGGCGTCGAAGCGGCCTTCGCGGTAGTCGGTGTGCGGCGCACGGTCGTCGTGCGGGCCGTCGTCGTAACGGTCCGCGTAGGAGTCGCCGTAGCGATCGTCGTGCCGATCGTCGTGCCGATCGTCGTAGTGGTCGTCGTAGTGGTCGTCGTCGAACGGTTCGTGGTCGAATCCGTCGTCGCGGTTGCGGCGCCGGTGCCACAGCGCCGCACCCACCACGAGCCCGGCGAGCAGCAGCACCGGGATCAGCGCGACCAGCCACCACCAGCTCCAGTGCCACGAGAACGGCTTGGACTCGTCTTCGGCCTGTGGCGCCTCGGCCGCCGGCGGCGGCGCCTGCTCGGCCCCGGGAATCTGCAGCCCCGCCAGTTCGGACGCCAGGTTCGACGGCTCGGTGGTGAAGGTGTTGTCGGCGCGGTCCCACGAGATGGCGCCACCACTGAACTTCTGGGTGATGACGGTGCCGTCCTCGGTCTGGTCGGCCGTCGGCGCGCCGAGCGTCCCGGTGGCGCCACCGAGCTTCTCCCACGCGGCGTTCATGGCGCCGCGCACGATCACGGCGCCGTAGTCGGGTGTCCAGAAGATCACCGGCTTGTCGGGGGCCGCGAACGTGGCGATCCGGCTGTTCGGGCCCAGCCCGCCCTCGTCCTCGCTGCTGGTCGGGAAACCCAGATCGCCCTGCGGGCCGCCGACGCTCTCGTACTTCTCGAGGACCTGGCCGCTGATCACGTTGGCGCCGGTCTCCGGGCTGTAGAAGATCTTGCCGCCCGCGAAGTTCTGGCCAAGGCCGCCCGCGTCGCCGATCTTGTAGACGTCGCCGTCCTTTGCGCCGAGCGGGCCCATCGGGCCGCCTGCCGCGCGGCGCGCGGCGGCGATCGCCGAGGCCGGATCATCCGGGATCTGAAGGTCTTTCAGCTGATCGGCGAGTTCGGGCGGAACCGTGGTGAACGCCTTGGTCTTCCGGTTCCACGACAGCTCGCCGCCCGTGAACTTCTGGCGCACCACGTCGCCGTCGTAGGTCTCGTCGTCGGCGGGCACACCCAGCACGCCGGCCGAACCGCCGAGCTTGTCCCACGCGGCGTTGATCGCGCCGCGCACCACGCGCGCACCGGTGTCGGGGGTCCAGAAGATCACCGGATTGTCGGGGGCGCTGAACGTGGAGTTGCGACTGTCGGGTGCGCGTCCGGCGCCCTCGTCGATGGTCGGGAACCCGAGATCGCTGTCGGCAGGGCCGCCCAGCGCTTCGTACTTCTCCAGGATCGCGCCCTGGACGTAGTGGGCGCCGGTGTCGGGGGTGAAGAACATCTTGCCGCCGGTGAAGTCCTGGCCGAATCCCGCGCCGATCGCGTAGACATCACCCTGCCGGGGTCCCAGCGGGCCGCCGTCGCCGCCGCTGACCTCCCATGCGGAGTTGATCGCCGCGTCGGCGTCGGACTCCGGCGTCGCAGCCGCGACCGACGGCACCAGCAGTCCCGCAAGGGCGACTGCGAGCAGGCCGATCGTCAGCCGCCGAACAGCGGTGTTCAGCTTCGCTCCCGGCCTCGTCATGCACCCTCCCGCTAGCTCGGCAAAGCTCCCCGAAATCTATCTCGCCGACAACTCTGCGTCAGCAAGCTCCGATTACAAAGGACCATCGCCGATCTTGACCAAAAAACTCGGACAAATTCGGTGTAATACTTCCGAAAATCGGCTGCAGAAGGAAATCCGCGCAGACAGCAGTCCAGGTTACGTGCGCCCGGATGAGCCGGAATCGGCGGCGTCACGGTGGACGCACGACGCCCGACGGGCGACCGTAAACTCGCGGTATGCCGCACTCCCCCACGAGCCTCACGCATTGGGGGGTTTTCTCCGCTGAGATCGTCGACGGCGACATCGCGGCCGTGAACCCACCCCCCGACGACGCCGATCCGTCACCGCTGCTGGGGAACATGCCCGGTTCGATCCGGCACCGCGCGCGCATCACCGGCCCGGCCGTGCGGCGCGGATGGCTGCGTGACGGCCCGGGACCGAGCACCGAGCGCGGTGCCGACGAGTTCGTCGCGGTGTCCTGGGACGAGCTGACCGACCTGCTCGCAACCGAACTCCGGCGCGTGGTCGACACCTACGGCAACGAGGCGATCTACGGCGGGTCCTACGGCTGGTCGAGCGCCGGCCGGTTCCACCACGCCCAGAGCCAGGTGCACCGCTTCTTGAAGATGCTTGGCGGTTACACCTTTTCGCGCCACTCCTACAGCCTGGGCGCCACCGGGGCGATCATGCCGCGCGTGGTCGGCACACACGACGACCTGTTCAAACGCTCGACCCAGTGGGATGTCATCGTCGAACACACCGGTCTGATGGTGTGTTTCGGCGGGATGCCGCTGAAGAACACGGGTATCAACGACGGCGGCACCTCCGCGCACCCGATGCGCGACGCGCTGCGGCGTTTCCGCGGCCGCGGCGGACGCATCGTGTCGTTCAGTCCTTTGCGTGACGACGTCGACGGCGACTGCCAGTGGCTGGCGCTGCGTCCCGGCACCGATGTCGCGGTGATGCTCGGGCTGGCGTATGTGCTCGCCACCGAGGGCCTGGCCGACCGCGAGTTCCTCGACACCCACTGCACGGGATACGAACGCTTCGAACGCTATCTGCTCGGCCACGACGACGGCGTGGCGAAATCTCCCGAATGGGCGGCACACATCAGCGGTTTGAGCGCCGACACCCTGAGGGCACTGGCGCACCGGATGGCCGCCGAGCGCACCATCGTCACGGTGAGCTGGTCGCTGCAGCGCACGCGCCACGGCGAGCAGGCGCCGTGGATGGGTGTCACGCTGGCCGCGATGCTGGGCCAGATCGGGCTTCCCGGCGGCGGATTCGGCCACGGCTACGGCTCGATGAACGAACCCGGACTCGCGCCGCTGCGGTGCCGCCTGCCCTCGCTGCCGCAGGGCCCCAACCCGGTGCGGACGTTCATCCCGGTGGCGGCCGTCACCGACATGCTGCTGCATCCCGGTGAGCCGTTCGACTACAACGGTTTACGGCTCACCTACCCCGACATCAAGTGCGTGTACTGGTCGGGCGGCAATCCGTTCCACCACCACCAGAACATCCCGCGGCTGCGCCGCGCGCTGGGCCGCGTGGACACCATCGTGGTGCACGATCCGTACTGGACGGCGATGGCCAAGCACGCCGACATCGTCGTGCCGTCGACAACGTCGTTCGAGCGCAACGACTTCTCGGGGTCAAAGAACGATCCGCTGCTGGTGGCCATGCCGCAGTTGGCCGAACCGTACGCCGACTCCCGCGACGATTACACGACCTTCTCGGCGCTCGCCGAACGACTGGGCTTCGGCGAGCAGTTCACCGAGGGCCGCACTGCGTGGGAATGGCTCGTGCATCTGTACGAGAAGTGGGCCGCCGGGCTGGATTTCGCGGTCCCGAGCTTCGCCGAGTTCTGGGCCGCGGGCCACGTGGAGCTGCCCACCGACACCGGACTGACGCTGTTCGAGGACTTCCGCGCCGACCCGCAGGCACATCCGCTGGGCACACCGAGCGGACGCATCGAGATCTTCTCCGAGGACATCGACAGCTTCGGTTACGACGACTGTGCGGGCCACCCCCGCTGGTACGAGCCGGCCGAATGGCTGGGCGGCGAACGCGCCCGCCGGTATCCGTTGCACCTGCTGGCCAATCAGCCCGCGAGCAGGCTGCACAGCCAGCTCGACGGCGGCGCGACCAGCCAGTCCTCGAAAGTCCAAGGGCGCGAACCGGTCCGCATGCACCCGTCGGACGCCGCCGCCCGCGGCCTCACCGACGGTGATGTGGTGCGGGTGTTCAACGACCGCGGCGCGTGCCTGGCCGGGGTGGTGATCGACGACGGCGTGCTGCCGCGCGTGGTGCAACTCGCGACCGGCGCATGGTATGACCCGGCCGATCCCGCCGATCCGGATTCTTTGTGTTTGCACGGAAATCCGAACGTCCTCACCGATGATGTCGGCACGTCGTCACTGGCCAAGGGTTGCACGGGCGCGCACGTCCTCGTCGAGATCGAGAAGTTTTCCGGACCCGTCCCACCGGTCCGGGCTCATGAGCCACCGGTGATCCGCACGTTGCGCTGACGGAAACTTTTCGCGTTTCCACGTGACAATCGCCCTCTGGTGCGAAGATTCCTTTTGCTGATTCGGCAGAAGGAGACACGGGCCGATGGGTACTCACGCACGTTCGGTTTCTCGGACACTGCTGATCACGTTGGTGGTGCTGATCGGCACCGTGGCACTCGCGTTCGCGTCGACGATCTCGTCGGCCGTGCGCCTGGTGGCCACGTACGCCTTGATCGTCCCGGGTACGGGCACCCCCAACCCGGCTGTCGTGCAGAACTACATGGAGAACGCGGTCAACCACTACCTGGTCCCGGGTGGCGACTGCGTCGGCGGGTGCGAACCGCCCATCGCGGTGCCCTACATCGCCCAGTTCTGGCCGATCCCGCTGCCAGGTTGGGGCGGGCTCGAAGGCGCCAAGTGGAACGTGTCGGTGGGCAGCGGCGTCACCAGCCTGACCACCCGGTACAACAACGTGCTGGTGAATCCCGACTTCACCGACACCGACGACATCTCGATCTTCGGGTACTCGCAGGGCGCGACGGTGGCGAGCATCGTCAAGGGCAACCTCGACAACCCGGACAACGCCGATCACCTGAACTTCTTCTTCATCGGCAACCCGCAGCGCCCCAACGGCGGCTTCTTCGAACGGCTCGCGTTCCTCGGCACGGTGCCGATCCTCGACGCGACCTTCGGTAACCCGACGCCCACCGACACGTGTGAGCATTCCGACGGCACCCACTGCGCCACCGACTTCGCGTTGATGTACGACGGCGTCGTCGACTTCCCGGCGTACCCGCTGAACCTGCTGGCGACCGCGAACGCCCTGGCCGGGTTCTGGTACGTGCACGGCACGTATCTGGCGCCCGACGACGACGAGCCCCCGACCGCGACGCCGTACGGCTACACCCCGGACGAGGTGAAAACGGCGATCGAGGCCGCCAATGCGCCCGACGGGTGCACGGCAGCCAACCACTGCCAGCGCCACGGCGACACGATCTACGTGACGCTGCCCGCCAAGACCCTGCCCATCATGCAGCCGCTGCTGGATCTCGGCGCCGCGACGGGCACCTCGGCGCTGATCATCCCGATCGTCGACCTGATCTCACCGCTCACCCAGACCCTGATCGAAACCGGTTACGACCGGACCAATTACGGCAGGCCCACCCCGGCCGGGCTGATCCCCCGCATCAATCTGGTCAAGCTGGTGAGCGACCTCATCAACGACATCCCCGAAGGCATCAACGCGGCACTGACGCCGGGCCTCACGCCGCTGCCCGGGTCGACCGGCCCCACGGTCACCGCGACGGTCCAGGCGCCGGCCCCTCAGACCGGTGACACCGAGAATCGCATCCAGGCCGTCACGGACGTCGTCGGCAAGAACACCAACAAAGTCGACGTCAAGACTGTCGACCCGAAAGTCGACGTCAAGACCACCGACACGGGCACCGAACCGGTCCAGCCCACCGACCAGCCCACGGATCAGGGCACGGTCACGGGCGATGTCACGGCGGCCGCGGCGCCCGAAGTTACCGCACCCGCCGACACCGACGCCGTCGAGACCCCGAAGGCGAACGGTAAGTCGCTGATCCGCATCAGCCCGATCGCCAAGCCGAACGAGGGCATGACGGCAGGCACCGGTACCACCGGCAAGGCCCAACTGCCGTCACTGCGCAAAGCCCTTGGCATCAAGGGACATCCGGTCCGCGATCTCGTGAAGTCGGTCAGCAAGGCGCTGGGCATCGACCGCCCGGCCAAGGGCGGCTCGAACCCGAAGAAGGCCACCACCGACGCGAAGGACACCAAGACGGCGTCCGACGCGAAGGACGCGGCCTGACCTCCTGACGGGCACGTCTGTCAGGCGAACGTGGCGTACTCGCGCAACGTCGCGGCGAGCGGTGCCGGCACACGCGCCTTGATGCGGGTACCTGCGTCGGTGTGCTCGGTCGCGTCCACATGACCGTCGGTGTGCACGCGCGCGACGAGGTCACCGCGGTCGTAGGGAATGGTCACGTCGACGGTGGCATCGGTGGATTCCACCAACTCCCCCATGCGCGAGCGCAGCTTGTCGAGACCGTCGCCGGTGCGCGCCGAGACGAACACCGCGTCGGGCAGCGCGCGTCGCAGCTGCGCGAGCCCCACCCCGGTGGCCGCGTCGATCTTGTTGACCACCAGCAGTTCCGGCGGCGGAGCGATGTCGTACTCGGCGACGACCTCGTTGATCACCGTGCGGACCGCGTTGATCTGCGCCAGCGGGTTGACGTCGGATCCGTCGACCACGTGGATCAGCAGATCGGCGTCGACCACTTCCTCCAGCGTGGACCGGAAGGCCTCGACCAACTGTGTGGGCAGGTGCCGCACGAACCCGACGGTGTCGGTCAGCACGAACGGTCTGCCGTCTTCGAATTCACCACGGCGCGTGGTGGGTTCGAGCGTCGCGAACAACGCGTTCTCGACCAGCACGCCCGCTCCGGTGAGCGCGTTGAGCAGGCTGGACTTGCCTGCGTTGGTGTAGCCGACGATCGCGACCGACGGGATCTCGCTGCGTCGCCTGCTGCCGCGCTGGGTGTCGCGGATCTTCTTCATGTCGCGGATCTCGCGGCGCAGCTTGGCCATCCGCTCACGGATGCGGCGACGGTCGGTCTCGATCTTGGTCTCGCCCGGACCGCGGGTGCCCACGCCGCCGCCCGCGCCGCCCGCGCGTCCGCCTGCCTGCCGGGACATCGATTCGCCCCAGCCGCGCAGCCGCGGCAGCATGTACTCCATCTGGGCCAGTGATACCTGGGCCTTGCCCTCACGGCTGGTGGCGTGCTGGGCGAAGATGTCGAGGATCAGCGCCGTGCGGTCGATCACCTTGACCTTGACGGCCTTCTCCAGCGCGTTGAGCTGTGCCGGTGAGAGCTCGCCGTCGCAGATCACGGTGTCGGCGCCGGTGGCGAGGACCACCTCGCGCAGCTCGGCGGCCTTGCCCGAGCCGATGTAAGTGGAGGGGTCGGGTTTGTCGCGCCGCTGGATGAGGCCTTCGAGCACCTCGGAGCCCGCGGTCTCGGCGAGCGCGGCCAACTCGGCCAGGCTCGCCTCGGCGTCGGCCGCGGACCCTTCGGTCCACACCCCGACCAACACGACGCGCTCCAGCCGCAGCTGGCGGTATTCGACTTCGCTGACGTCGGCGAGTTCGGTGGACAGCCCGGCGACACGGCGCAGTGAGGCGCGATCTTCGAGGGCCAGCTCACCGGTGCTGGGCGCGACGGAATTCTCTGGATAGGTCATATGTACTTCCAGGTTGGCACGGCCGACGGGTATCGCGCACCCCAATTAGCCGGCAACAGCGTGCCACCAGTGTGGATCGAGTTCGCCGCGGGCCACGAGCACAGAGGGTCCGCGCAGGTAGCTGGTGGATTCGGTGACCGTGACCGTCACCTCGCCGCCGGGGATGCGCACGCGCAGGGTCCCGGTGTCGGCGCCGTCGTGGGCGAGCGCGGCCACGGTCGCCGCAACCGTTCCGGTGCCGCATGACCGAGTTTCCCCGACGCCGCGTTCGTGCACGCGCATGGACACCGCGCCGTCGACCGGGGCCGTGAGCACCTCGACGTTGACGCCGTCGGGGAACAACGCAGGATCGAACGACACCGGCGCGGCGACGTCGAGGGCCGCAAGGTCGTCGGCGCTGATCCCGACGCACGCCAGGTGCGGGTTGCCGACGTCGACGGCCAGGCCGTCGAAGCTGCGGCCGCCCACCACGGCGCTTCCTGCGCCGAACTGGTTGGCCTTGCCCATCTCGACGGTGACCTCGGCCGTCGTCGCGCGTGCCGGGTCGAATCCGTGCAGGACGACGGGCCGCGGACCGGCCAACGAGCCGACGACGAACTCGTCGCCGCTCTCCAGACCCGAGGCCCGCAGGTAGTGCGCGAACACCCGCACGCCGTTGCCGCACATCTGGGCGATCGAACCGTCGGCGTTGCGGTAGTCCATGTACCAGTCACCGGCGGCCACCCCGTCGGGCAGCCGGTCGAACACTCCCGCCGCCCGGGCCGCACCGGCCCGGGTCACCCGCAGCACGCCGTCGGCGCCGAGACCGCGGCGGCGGTCGCACAGCGCGGCCACCGCGGACGGGGTCAGCGACAGCGCTGCGTCGAGGTCGGGCAGCACCACGAAATCGTTCTCGGTGCCGTGCCCTTTGGCGAAGATCACCCGTTCAGGATACGGCTCGCCACACCCGCAGCGCGTCGTCCACCAGCCCTTCGGACGCGCCGTCGAGCCACACCACGCGATGGTCGCGGCGGAACCACGACCGCTGGCGGCGCACGTACCGGCGGGTGCCGATGAACGTGGGCTCACGCGCGCCGGATCCGTCGCCGCCGGCGTCGAGATCGGCGAGCACCTGCGCGTATCCCAGCGCCCGCGCGGCCGTGACGCCGTCACGCAGTCCGCGCTCCAGCAGGTCGACCACCTCGCGCACCAGCCCGTCGGCGAACATCTTGTCGGTTCGCTGCGCCAGACGTTCGTCGAGAACCGCTGTGTCCCAATCTAATCCGATGATCGCGGTGTCCCAGCGCGGTGCGCCGATGGTGGGGGCCGACGCCGCGAAGGGCTCGCCGGTGAGCTCGACGACCTCCAGGGCGCGCACGATGCGCCTGCCGTCGGTCGGCAGGATCGACGCCGCGGCCGCGGGGTCGACACGGGCCAGTTCGGCGTGCAGCGCGGCGACGCCGATCTCGGCCAGGCGCGCCTCGTACTTCGCACGCACCGCGGGATCGGTGGCGGGGAACGACCACTCGTCGAGCAGCGACTGGATGTAGAGCATCGATCCGCCGACGATGACCGGAGTCGCCCCGCCCGCGGCGATCGTCTCGATGTCGGCGGCCGCGGCCTGCTGATAACGCGCCACGGTCGCGGTCTCGACGACGTCGAGCACGTCGAGTTGGTGGTGCGGGATCCCGCGGCGCTCCTCGACCGTCAGCTTGGCGGTGCCGATGTCCATGCCGCGGTACTGCTGCATCGCGTCGGCGTTGACGATCTCACCGCCGACGCGTTCGGCGAACTCCAGCGCGAGCGCGGACTTGCCGGTGCCGGTCGGCCCGATGACGGCCAGAGGACGGTTCACGGCACCCACACACCCACGAAATACCCGACGCCGTACGGCGCCCCGCGGTACAGCTCGCGGGCGGTGCGCGGCGCGGCCCCGGCCAGACCCGCGAGCACCTCGTGCGCCACCCGGCCCACGCTCACGTCCGGCAACGACGCGAGCGCCGAAGCGTCCCCCGAGGCCAGGGCCTCGTCGAGCGCGTGCTGCGCGGCCACCGACTCCGGCCGGTAACCGCCCGGCGCGGACGGTGAAAGGGTGTGCGCGCCGTCGGCGACGACGAGGACGCCGACCGGTTCGGCGGTCGCGTCGATCTCGGTGCGCAGCCCGCGGCCGATCTCCACGGCATCTCCGGCGGGCGTCGCTGCGGCGTACACCCGGGCGTCCACCACTGCCTGCGGGGCGACCCGGCCCCGCAACCAGCCCGCGACGAGGGCGCTCAGCGGCAGCTCGACCGGGGTGATGTTCGTCACAGGTCCCAGCGTCACCGGGACGTCGGCGCCGTATCCGGCGAACGTCCCGCACTGGTCCGGCCCGAAGGTCGCGTCGGCCGCGCCGGTCCCGACGGACACCCAGCGCGCGGGCAACTCGGCGGCCGCCGCGAGTGCCGCGTCGCGCAACGGCGCCATCTCGGCGGCCGCGGCACCCATGAGTTCGGGCACCAGCAGGGGTGCGGCGGGGACGATCGCGATGGCGCTGAGCACGTGACCAAATTAGTGTGCGGGCACGGTTGCCGGTTCTTCGGCGGCCTCACCGCGCGCCAGCGCCACGGTCGCGGCCACCATGACGGCGATGGCCGCGACGAGCGTGACCCAGCCCGCGTCACCCGGGCGCAGGGTCTCGCCGAGCACCACGATGCCCAGTACCGAGGCCACGACCGGTTCGGTGACCGTCATGGTCGGCAACGATGCAGTCAGCGCCCCGGCGCGGAACGACGACTGCTGCACCACCGTGCCCGCGATCGCCACCAGGATCCAGACGTACAGCTCGGGCACGCGCAGCAGCGTGAACACCCCGCCCCAGCTGTGGACCAGCAGATGGTTCACCACACCCTTGGTGAGCACCGCGAACACGCCCCACAGGCCCCCGGAGACCAACGCAAGCAGCACCGCGCTGCGCGCGCCGGTGAAGATCCGCGCTCCCACGAGGCAGACCGCCACGGCAGGTCCCAGCACCGCCAGCACCAGGGTCCAGGCCTCCCACGGCGCACGCGCATGCCCGGCGGTCGGGTTGCCGACGGTCACGATGACCGCGACCGCCCCGGCCAGCAGCGCGGCCCACATCCACTCCCAACGGGTCACGCGACGACGGGTCAACCGAGCGTTGATGGGCAGGGCGAACAGCAGCGAGGTGACCAGCAGGGCCTGCACCAGCAACACCGATCCGAGCCCGAGCGCGGCCGCCTGCAGGGCGAAGCCGGCCGCCGCGACACCGCTGCCCAGCCACCACCGGCCGTCGCGCAACAGCCGCTTGAACAGGCCGAGGTGGCTCACGGAATCGTCGGTGACGTCGTGTGCGGACCGCTGGTGGATGACGTCGCCGATGGCGATACACAGGGCCGCTCCGAGCGCGAGCAGGGCCGCGATGTCCGCCCGATTCATCCCGCCTCCAGGTCCGTCATTCGAGTTTGTGGGGGCATTGAGCCTAAAGCCATGGGCACAGCGCAGCACGACCTGCTTGAATAGCGGTCGAAGCTGACAGCAATCGGGCGCCGCGTCGCGCGGCAGATGCGCGGGCCACCGCGCGGAGTACGAGGAGCGGATATGACAACCAGTGAGCCAGGCGGCGCCACCCCCAAGCCCACCCCCCGGCCCACGCCCCACCCAACACCCCGGCCCGTTCCCCGTCCCAGTCGGGTGGCTCCGGTCGTCGCGGCAGCGCCGTCCAGTGATCCGCACCGGTTCGGGCGCGTCGACCCGGACGGCACGGTGTGGCTTATCACCGGATCCGGCGAACGGGTCATCGGCGCATGGCAGGCCGGTGACACCGAGTCGGCGTTCGCGCACTTCGGCAGGCGTTACGACGATCTGCACACCGAGGTTGCGCTGCTGGAGCGGCGCCTGGCCACCGGTACCGGCGACGCCCGCAAGATCAAGTCCGCCGCGGCCGCGCTCGCCGAGAGCCTGCCCACCGCATCTGTGCTCGGCGACGTCGACGCGTTGAGCGCGCGTCTGTCCTCGATCCTGGAGCAGGCCGACGAGGCCGCCCAGAACGAGCGCGCCCAGCGCGACGAGTACCGGGCCGCGCAGACCGCGCGCAAGGAGGCGCTCGCCGCCGAGGCCGAGGACATCGCCGCCAACTCCACGCAGTGGAAGGCCGCAGGCGACCGCCTACGCGAGATTCTCGACGAGTGGCGCACCATCACCGGGCTGGACCGCAAGACCGACGACGCGCTGTGGAAGCGCTACTCGGCGGCCCGCGAGACGTTCAACCGCCGCCGCGGTTCGCATTTCGCCGAGCTCGACCGCAGCCGCGTGAGCGCCCGCCAGGCCAAGGAGGCACTGTGCGAGCGTGCCGAGGCACTGGCCGATTCGACCGAATGGGGCGCCACGAGCGCGGCGTTCCGCGACCTGCTTGCCGAGTGGAAAGCCGCGGGGCGCGCCGCCAAGGACGTCGACGACGCACTGTGGCAGCGCTTCAAGGCCGCCCAGGACACGTTCTTCTCGGCGCGCAACGCCGCCCATGCCGAGCGTGATGCCGAGTTCAAGGCGAACGCCGCGGCCAAGGAGGCCCTGCTGGCCGAGGCCGAGAAGATCGACCTGTCGGACAACGAGGCCGCGCGGGCCGCGCTGCGCGTGATCGGCGACAAGTGGGACGCCATCGGCAAGGTGCCGCGCGAACGCGCCGCCGAACTCGAACGCCGCCTGCGCGCGATCGAGAAGAAGATCCGGGAGGCACCCACGGGTGGTGTCGATCCCGAGGCCAAGGCGCGTGCCGATCAGTTCCGTGCCCGCGCCGAGCAGTTCGAACGGCAGGCCGAGAAGGCCGAGGCCGCGGGGCGGACCAAGGATGCCGAGGAGGCGCGTGCCAGCGCCGCACAGTGGCGGCAGTGGGCCGAGGCCGCGGCAGAATCGCTGGAGAAGCGCCGCTGAGGTGACGGGCCCCGGGGGCTAGTGACCGGCCCCCGGCTCGTCCTTGCCGGGGCCGTCGTCCTTCTCACCGGTCTTGTCGGGTTTGTCGAGTCCGTCGAGCAGTCCGTTCTGCTGGTGCTGCGCGGCCGCGTCGCGGCGCCGCGCCTCGGCCGCGAGTTGAACCGCGGTGCGCGACCACACCACCCGCGCCCAGTGGAACGTGAGCACGATCACCGTCAGCCAGGCGATGATCAGGCCGTATCCCGGGCCCGGGTTGTCCCCCGCGGTCTGGCGCGACCACACCGCGAGCATGCCGAGCGCACTCGCGACCGCCGAGCCGGCCAGGGCCACCCAGGCCAGCGCCCACCGGCGGGTCAGCAGCGCCAGCACGGAGAAGCCGACCGAGAACACCAGCGCCAGCCAGGTGAACACCCGCGACGGCAGTGACACACCGTCGCCGACCGCGATGGCATTGCCGACCAGCACGTCGAAACCCTTGCTGCTGCCGGTGTGCGGCAGCAGGAACGAACCCAGCAGCACGAACACCAGGATCGCGACCACCAGTGCACGCGCACCGGGATCGAACTCGCCTGCGACCTTGCGTTCGACGGCGTCGAGATCGCCCTTGAACTGCTCGAAGTCCTTGTCGTGGTTCTTGGCGTTCAACAGCCACACCCTTCTGCCGCCGTACTCGGCGCGGGCGCGCCGATGCGCGGCATGCCGAGACCCACACCGGTGCGGGGTTTCTGGCCTGCCGCGTGCGCGTCGCCCGCGCGGGTGCGGCGGTGCTCGATGATCGGGGCGTCGGCGATCAGGTGGTGCGGCGCAGCGCCGGTGACGGTGGTGGTCACGACGTCACCCGGCCGGATCTCGTTGTCCCCGGGCAGGAAATGCACCAGGCGCCCGTCGCGGGCCCGCCCGGACATGCGCGCGGTGCTCGCGTCCTTGCGCCCCTCGCCGGTGGCGACGAGAAGTTCGACGGTGTGGCCGATCTGCGCGGAGTTCTGCTCCAGCGAGATGCGCTCCTGCAACGCGATCAGGCGCTGATAACGCTCGCTGACAACGTCTTTGGGCAACTGATCGGGCATGTCGGCGGCGGGGGTTCCCGGACGCTTCGAGTACTGGAACGTGAACGCGCCGGCGAACCTCGCCCGCTCGACGACATCGAGCGTGGCCTGGAAGTCCTCTTCGGTCTCGCCGGGGAAACCGACGATGAGATCGGTGGTGATGGCCGCGTGCGGGATGGCCGCGCGCACCTTGTCGATGATCCCGAGGAAGCGCTCGGCGCGGTAGGAGCGCCGCATGGCCTTGAGGATGCGGTCGGAACCCGACTGCAGCGGCATGTGCAGCGTGGGGCACACATTGGGGGTGGCCGCCATGGCCTCGATCACGTCGTCGGTGAACTCGGCCGGGTGCGGCGAAGTGAAGCGGACACGTTCGAGACCGTCGATGTCACCGCAGGCCCGCAGCAGCTTGGCAAACGCGCCGCGGTCGCGGGGCAGTTCCGGGTCGGCAAACGAGACCCCGTAGGCGTTGACGTTCTGGCCGAGCAGCGTGATCTCGAGCACGCCCTGGTCCACGAGTGACTGCACCTCGGCGAGGATGTCGCCCGGCCGACGGTCGACCTCCTTGCCACGCAACGACGGCACGATGCAGAACGTGCACGTGTTGTTGCAGCCGACCGAGATGGAAACCCATGCCGCGTAAGCGGATTCGCGTGAGGCGGGCAGCGCCGACGGGAACTCCTGCAGGGCCTCGACGATCTCGACCTGGGCCTCGCGGTTGTGCCGGGCCCGCTCGAGCAGCGTCGGCAGCGACCCGATGTTGTGGGTGCCGAAGACGACGTCCACCCAGGGGGCGCGGCGCAGCACCGCGTCACGGTCTTTCTGCGCGAGGCATCCGCCCACGGCGATCTGCATGTTCGGATCGGCCTGCTTGCGTGGTGCGAGATGACTCAGGTTCCCGTACAGCTTGTTGTCGGCGTTCTCACGTACCGCGCACGTGTTGAACACCACGATGTCGGCGTCGGTACCTTCGGCCGCACGCTGGTAGCCGGCGGATTCCAGCAGCCCCGACAGCCGCTCGGAGTCGTGCACATTCATCTGACAGCCGTACGTGCGGACCTGATAGGTGCGAACGCGCGACGAGCCGACAGCGGGTCGCAGGCCCTCGGCCTCGGCTGTCTCGTCCCTGGTCACCATCGAAGTCACGGACCCATGGTACGGACGTACGCACGCGGGACGTTAACCCGGCGGATTCACAAGATGCAGGCAGACCGGCCGATCCCTGGGTAAGGTCTCCACCCATGGGAAGCCCCGGCGAGCAGCCGCAGGTCGACGGTGCGGCGCAATCAGATGTGCCGATGATCTCACTTCAAGGAGTAAACAAGCACTTCGGGCAACTCCATGTGCTCAAGGACATCAACCTCGACGTCGGCAAGGGTCAGGTCGTGGTGGTGCTCGGCCCCTCGGGCTCGGGCAAATCGACGTTGTGCCGCACGATCAATCGCCTCGAGACCATCGATTCCGGCACGATCATGGTCGACGGGAAGGTCCTGCCCGCCGAGGGGCGCAGGCTCGCACAGCTGCGTTCGGATGTGGGCATGGTGTTCCAGTCGTTCAACCTGTTCGCGCACAAGACAATCCTGGAGAACGTCACCCTCGCGCCGATGAAGGTCCGCAGGTTCGCCAAGGACAAGGCCAGGGAGAACGCGCTCGCGCTCCTCGAACGCGTCGGGGTGGCCAACCAGGCCGACAAGTACCCCGCCCAGTTGTCAGGTGGTCAGCAGCAGCGCGTCGCGATCGCCCGCTCGCTGGCGATGAACCCGAAGGTCATGCTGTTCGACGAGCCCACCAGCGCGCTCGACCCGGAGATGATCAACGAGGTCCTCGCTGTGATGTCGTCGCTGGCATCGGAGGGCATGACCATGGTCGTGGTCACCCACGAGATGGGTTTCGCGCGCCGGGCGTCGGACCGCGTGGTGTTCATGTCGGACGGCGCCATCGTCGAGGACTCCTCACCTGCCGAGTTCTTCGACAATCCGAAAAGCGAACGTGCCAAAGATTTTCTCGGCAAAATCCTGCATCACTAACGTTCCGGTGAAAGGAATCAGAACAATGCGGTCCATTCCCAAACGCGTCGCCGGTGCTGTCGCACTCGCCATCGCCCTGCCGTTCGCGGCGACGGCATGCGGTGGTGGCGACGGCGGCGGCGACAGCGACACGATCGTCATCGGAACCAAGTACGACCAGCCGGGTCTCGGTCTGAAGCAGCCCGACGGCACGCTCACCGGGTTCGACGTCGACGTCGCCAAGTACGTGGCCAACGAGCTGGGCTACAGCGAGGACCAGATCGAGTGGAAGGAGGCCCCGTCGGCGCAGCGGGAGACGCTGATCCAGAACGGTCAGGTCGACTTCATCGCCGCCACCTACTCGATCACCGACTCCCGCAAGGAGAAGGTCGACTTCGCCGGGCCGTACCTGATCACGGGGCAGAGCCTCCTGGTGCGTGCCGACAACAACGACATCACCGGCGCCGCGTCGCTGGAGAACAACAAGAAGCTGTGCTCGGTGTCGGGTTCCACGCCGGCCCAGCGGATCAAGGATGAGTACCCGGGCGTGCAGTTGCAGCAGTACGACACCTACTCGGCGTGCGTCGAGGCGCTCAAGAACGGCGCGGTCGACGCGTTGACCACCGACGAGGTGATCCTCGCCGGTTACGCCGCTCAGTCCCCCGGAACCTTCAAGCTCGTCGGTGACACGTTCTCCGAGGAGCGCTACGGCATCGGCCTGAAAAAGGACGACACCGAGCTGCGCAACAAGATCAACGACGCGATCGAGAAGATGGAATCCAGCGGCGCCTGGAAAGAGGCCTTCGACAAGAACCTCGGACCGGCAGGCATCCAGGCACCGCAGCCTCCCGCCGTCGACCGCGACTGATCGGACGCCGCCTCAACCGTGGAAATATTCGACGAGTACCGCGACGAGATCTTCGCGGCGTTCTGGACAACCATCCAACTGACGGTGTACTCCGCGGTTGGGGCACTCATCCTGGGCACGGTGCTGGCCGCGATGCGGCTGGCACCGGTCCCGGTGATGAACTGGATGGGGACGGCGTATGTCAACGTGGTCCGCAACACCCCGCTGACGCTCATCATCCTGTTCTGCTCGTTCGGCGTCGGCCAGACCCTGCGGATCACGCTGGTCGACCCCAACTCCCCCACGTCGATCGCCGACAGCAACTTCCGGCTCGCTGTGCTCGGATTGACCGTCTACACCGCGTCTTTCGTGTGTGAGACGATCCGGTCGGGTGTGAACACCGTGCCGCTGGGTCAGGCCGAGGCCGCCCGCTCGCTCGGTTTCACGTTCGGGCAGAACCTGCGATACGTCCTGCTGCCGCAGGCTTTTCGCGCCGTGATCATCCCGCTCGGGTCGGTGTTGATCGCGCTGATCAAGAACACCACGATCGCTTCGGCCATCGGTGTCGCCGAGGCCGCCCTGCTCATGAAGGCGATGATCGAGAACACCGCCGCGCTGCTGACGGTCGGCACCATCATGGCGCTGGGCTTCATCCTGCTGACGCTTCCGGTGGGCCTGTTCTTCGGCTGGCTGGGTAAGAGACTGGCGGTGGCGCGGTGACCGGAGCATCGGTTCTGTTCGACGCGCCGGGGCCACGCGCGCGGGTACGCAACGGGATCCTGACCGCGGTGTCGGCGGTGATCGGCACACTGGTGGTCGCGTTCGTGCTGTGGCAACTGTGGACCAAGAACCAGTTGACGTCGGAGAAGTGGGAACCGTTCCTCACCGCGAACCTGTGGAAGACCTACGTGTTGCCGGGCGTGCAGGGCACGCTGACCGCGGCCGCGGTGTCGATCGTGCTGGCGCTGGCCCTGGGGCTTGCGCTCGGGGTCGGCCGGTTGGCGCCGATCCGGCCGATCCGCTGGGTGTGCACGGTCATCGTGGAGTTCTTCCGCGCCGTGCCGGTGCTGATCATGATGATCTTCGCGTACTTCTTCTACGCGGCGTACGACGTGTTCCCGTCCAAGCACCTCGCGCTGGCCGGCGTCATCACCGGGCTCACGCTCTACAACGGTTCGGTCATCGCCGAAATCGTCCGCGCCGGTGTGCATTCCCTGCCCCGCGGGCAATCCGAGGCGGCCGCATCGCTCGGCTTGTCGTGGTGGCAGACCATGCGGATGATCCAGCTGCCGCAGGCCATTACCGCGATGCTGCCCGTGCTGGTATCGCAGTTGGTGGTGGTGCTCAAGGACACCGCGATCGGCTACCAGATCACGTTCGTCGAGATGGTGCGGCAAGGCACCGTCATCGGTTCGTCCTACGGCAACTACCTGCCGGCACTGATCGTGATCGCGGTCCTGATGATCAGCGTGAACTTCGCGCTGTCGGCCCTGGCGACACGCATCGAACGCAGGCTGCGCAGATCCACCCGCGGCCCCGCACCCATGCACGCAGAAGCGGTCGAACAGGAGGGCGCGCCGGGTGCCGATGTGCTCACCGGGCAGGCCGAAAAGTAACGGATCGCCGCCCCGGTGGTCCCCGGTCACGACGGTGCCGGAGCCGACTCACGACCGCTAGACCCGCCGGCGCTCCCGCTCGTTGGCCAACTCGACGCTGACCACGTCGTAGGCCATCGACTGGTTGTATCCGCGGCGCGCCAGCATGCCCACGAGCCTGCGGGTGACCTTGACGTCGTTTTCCGGTGTCCCGTCGAGACGTTCGCGGCGCAACTTGTCGCGCACCAACTGCTCGGCCCGTTGACGCTCGGCGGCCGGGTCGAGATCGGCCAGAGCCGACGAGATCACCTCGTCGTCCACGCCCTTCTTACGGAGCTCGACAGCCAAGGCGCGCTTGCCTTTTCCGGCGTTGAGGTGGCGTGAACGCACCCACTGCTCGGCGAAGTCCTCATCGTCGATCAGGCCGACCTCGGTGAGCCGGTCGAGAACCCTGGCGCTGACGTCGTCGGGATAGCCGCGCTTGGTCAGCTGGGTTTCGAGCTCGGCCCGGGTACGTGCCCGCACGGTGAGCAGGCGCAGGCAGACGTTCTTGGCCTGCTCCTCACGGGTGCGAGGATCCTGCGCCTGCTCGCCGTCGGGGACGTCCGACGGCTCAGAAGTCAACCGGGGCCGGGAGGACGTCATCGGCTTCAGCGGTCACGACGGCGCCGATACCGAGCTTCTCTTTGATCTTCTTCTCGATCTCGTTGGCGACGTCGGTGTTCTCCAGCAGGAACTTGCGGGCGTTCTCCTTGCCCTGGCCCAGCTGCTCACCCTCGTAGGTGAACCAGGACCCGGACTTGCGGATGAAGCCGTGCTCGACGCCCATGTCGATGAGCGAACCCTCGCGGCTGATGCCCTGGCCGTAGAGGATGTCGAACTCGGCCTGCTTGAACGGCGGGGAGACCTTGTTCTTGACGACCTTGACGCGGGTGCGGTTACCGACCGCGTCGGTGCCGTCCTTGAGCGTCTCGATACGGCGCACGTCGAGGCGGACCGAGGCGTAGAACTTCAGTGCCTTACCGCCCGTGGTGGTCTCGGGCGAGCCGAACATCACACCGATCTTCTCGCGGAGCTGGTTGATGAAGATCGCGGTGGTCCCCGAGTTGTTCAACGCGCCGGTCATCTTGCGCAGCGCCTGGCTCATCAGGCGGGCCTGCAGGCCGACGTGGCTGTCACCCATCTCGCCCTCGATCTCGGCGCGCGGCACCAGGGCGGCGACCGAGTCGATGACGATGATGTCCAGCGCGCCGGACCGCACCAGCATGTCGGCGATCTCCAGCGCCTGCTCACCGGTGTCGGGCTGCGACACCAGCAGCGAGTCGGTGTCCACACCCAGCTTCTTGGCGTACTCGGGATCCAGCGCGTGCTCGGCGTCGATGAACGCCGCGATACCGCCCGCGGCCTGCGCGTTGGCGACGGCATGCAGGGCCACGGTGGTCTTACCCGAGGACTCCGGGCCGTAGATCTCGATGACGCGGCCCCGCGGCAGGCCGCCGATGCCGAGCGCCACATCCAGCGAGATGGAGCCGGTGGGGATCACCGAGATCGGCTGGCGCACCTCTTCGCCGAGGCGCATCACCGAGCCTTTGCCGAAATTCTTGTCGATCTGGGCCATCGCCAGTTCGAGGGCCTTTTCGCGATCTGGGGCCTGCTGCGCCATGGTGGTGCCTCTCCGAGTAGTCGTGTCTGACCGGTGTTCCGATCGGTTGGCCGTGACGTTAGAGCAGACCACCGACAAGTCCGGTCGAACTCTTCACCACAGTAGACGAACACCTGTTCGATTCAAGTGGACACGCCGAGCTGTCCGGACCCGCATCGCGGTTTTGCGCCGGACGGCACACGACAGGCCTACCGTGGGAGCATCCCGGGTCCGATCGGACAGCGATGCACGAGATGGCGATAACCCAGAGCGTCGTCGATGCGGTGTGTGAGCACGCGGCGGGACGGCGCGTGCACAGCGTGCGCCTCGAGGTGGGCGCGTTGTGTGCGGTGGTCCCCGACTCGATGCTGTTCTGCTTCGACCTGATCACCGAGGGCACGGCGGCCGACGGCGCGCGGCTCGATCTCGACATCCGCCCCGGCGCCGCCCACTGCCGCACCTGCGGCGCCGACTTCACCCTCGGCGACCTCATCCTGCTGTGCCCGTGCGGCAGCGCCGACGTCGAGGTGACCGCGGGCGCCGAACTCAGGATCCTGTCGATGGAGGTGAGCTGACATGTGCGCAACCTGCGGATGCGGCGGGGCCGACGGCGCCGGTGTCCCGGTCACCCTCGCCGGCGAAGCGCCGCCGCACCACCACGAGCACGATCACGATCACCCACACACCCACGACCACCCGCCCACCGAGACCGTCACGCTCGAACAGCGCGTGCTGGCCAAGAACGACATGCTCGCCCAACAGAACCGCGAATGGCTCACCGCGCGCGGGATCCTGGCGCTCAACATCACGAGTTCGCCGGGGGCGGGCAAGACCACGCTGCTCGAACGCACGATCCGCGATCTCGGGCGTGACCACGCGGTCGCGGTGATCGAGGGCGATCAGGAGACCCTGCTCGACGCCGACCGGATCCGTGCGGCCGGCGCACGCGCGGTTCAGGTCAACACCGGCGCCGGATGCCACCTCGACGCGTCGATGGTGCACCGTGCGATCGACGCACTCGATCCCTCCCCCGGTTCGCTGTTGTTCATCGAGAATGTCGGAAACCTCGTGTGCCCGGCACTGTTCGATCTCGGCGAGTACCAGAAGGTCGTCGTCATCTCGGTCACCGAAGGCACCGACAAACCCCTCAAGTACCCCCACATGTTCGCCGCGGCCGGGCTGGTGATCCTCAACAAGATCGACCTGCTTCCCTACGTGAACTTTGACATCGAAACCTGTTGTCGCTACGCACGATCGGTGAACCCTGCTGTCACCATCCTGCAGACCTCGGCAACGCGGGGCGATGGTCTCTCGGCGTGGTACGAGTGGCTGGGCGAAAGGATCCATTGACAAAGCCGATCTCGCCGGAGTAAACCGAGTTCCAGCGCTGGAACACACCGCGCGCGTCTTCACTCGGGACGTTGGGACCCCCAGCCCGGGCCCCGGAAAGCTGTGACGTATGCCAACGGAGGCTGCAGTCAAAGCGGAACAGGCACTGATCCATGTGCTTTGGATCAACGCCGGATTGAGTTGTGACGGTGATTCTGTGGCGTTGACTGCCGCCACGCAACCGAGCATCGAGGAGATCGCTCTCGGGGCGCTCCCCGGCCTGCCCAAGATCGCCGTCCACTGGCCCCTCATCGATTTCGAATGCGGGCCCACGGGCGGGGCCGACGATTTCCTCGCCTGGTTCTTCAGAGCCGAGCGCGATGAACTCGACCCGTTCGTACTCGTCGTCGAGGGCTCGATCCCCAACGAGGAGATCAAGAACGAAGGGTATTGGTGCGGGTTCGGTAACGACCCGGCGACCGGGCAACCGATCACCACGAGCGAGTGGCTCGACCGGCTCACCCCGAAGGCCACCGCGGTGGTCGCCGTCGGCACGTGCGCCACCTACGGCGGGATCCATGCCATGGCCGGTAACCCGACCGGCGCCATGGGCGTGCCCGACTATCTGGGCTGGGAGTGGAAGAGCAAGGCGGGCATACCGATCGTGTGCGTGCCGGGCTGCCCGATCCATCCCGACAACCTGGCCGAGACCCTGACCTACCTGCTGTACATGGCCACCGATCAGGCGCCCATGATCCCGCTGGACGACGCGCTGCGGCCGAAGTGGCTGTTCGGACAGTCGGTGCACGAGGGGTGCGACCGCGCCGGATACTACGAGCAGGGCGACTTCGCCACCGAGTACGGCTCCCCCAAATGCATTGTCAAACTCGGGTGTTGGGGCCCCGTGGTCAAGTGCAACGTGCCGAAACGCGGGTGGATCAACGGTATCGGCGGCTGCCCCAACGTCGGCGGCATCTGCATCGGGTGCACGATGCCGGGATTCCCCGACAAATTCATGCCGTTCATGGACGAGCCGCCCGGCGGCAAGGTCTCCACGGCCGCATCGGGTCTCTACGGCTCGGCCATCCGCAGCCTGCGCCACATCACCGGCCGCACCGTGGACAAGGAACCACGGTGGCGGCATCGCGGTACGAAGCTGGAATCCGGGGCCACTCGCACCTGGTAGGTGCCGGCCCGCCGGGCCGGCTCCGCAGCCACGTCCGCCACCGCCTCGACGCGGTGTCGACATCTCCTCCCCCGCAGCGTCCTTCACGGAAGAAGATCCTGATGACCACCACAGCTCCCAAGCCGTCAGACACCGAACGCGAGCCGGGCCAACTGGTGGAGATGTCGTGGGACCCCATCACACGCATCGTCGGCAGCCTCGGCATCTACACCAAGATCGACTTCGAGAACCGCGAGGTCGTCGAATGCCACAGCACGTCGTCGATCTTCCGGGGCTACTCGCTGTTCATGAAGGGCAAGGATCCGCGGGACGCGCACTTCATCACCAGTCGCATCTGCGGCATCTGCGGTGACAACCACGCCACGTGCTCGTGCTACGCCCAGAACATGGCCTACGGCGTGCAACCGCCCCACGTCGCCGAGTGGATCGTCAACCTGGGTGAGGCCGCGGAGTACATGTTCGACCACAACATCTTCCAGGAGAACCTGGTCGGGGTGGACTTCTGCGAGAAGATGGTCTCCGAGACCAATCCGAGTGTGCTGGCCAAGGCCGAGAACACCGAGGCGCCGCACGCGGGCATGCACGGCTACCGGACGATCGCCGACATCATGCGGGCCCTCAACCCGTTCACCGGTGAGTTCTACCGTGAGGCGCTGCAGGTCAGCCGGTGGACCCGAGAGATGTTCTGCCTCATGGAAGGTCGCCACGTACACCCGTCCACGCTGTATCCCGGCGGGGTCGGCACCGTGGCGACGATCCAACTGATGACCGACTACATGACACGGTTGATGCGCTACGTCGAGTTCATGAAGAAGGTCGTCCCGATGCACGACGACCTCTTCGACTTCTTCTACGAGGCACTGCCCGGGTACGAGCAGGTGGGTCTGCGCCGCACGCTGCTGGGGTGCTGGGGTTCGTTCCAGGATCCCGAGCACTGCAACTTCAGCTACCGCGACATGGAGGCCTGGGGCCGCAAGATGTTCGTCACCCCCGGCGTGGTGGTCGACGGCAAGCTGGTCACCACATCGCTGGTGGACATCAACCTCGGCATCCGGATCCTGTTGGGCCACAGCTATTACGACGACTGGGAAGACCAGGAGATGTTCGTCAAGACCGATCCGCTGGGCAATCCGGTGGACCGGCGGCATCCGTGGAACCAGCACACCAACCCCAAGCCGCAGAAGCGCGACTTCGACGAGAACTACAGCTGGGTGATGTCGCCGCGATGGTTCGACGGCAAGGACCACCTCGCCCTCGACACCGGCGGCGGACCGCTCGCGCGGCTGTGGGCGACCGCGCTGGCCGGCCTCGTCGACATCGGCTACGTCAGGTCGACCGGCAACAGCGTGCAGATCAACCTGCCCAAGACCGCGCTCAAGGGACCCGTCGAATTCGAGTGGAAGATCCCGGCCAAGGGCAGCAACACCATCGAACGCAACCGCGCCAGGACGTACTTCCAGGCCTACGCCGCGGCGTGTGCGCTGCACTTCGCCGAGAAGGCACTCACCGAGATCCGCGCGGGCCGCACCAAGACGTGGGAGAAGTTCGAGGTGCCCGACGAGGGCATCGGCTGCGGGTTCACCGAGGCCGTTCGCGGCGTGCTGAGCCACCACATGGTGATCCGCGACGGCAAGATCGCGAACTACCACCCGTACCCACCGACGCCGTGGAACGCCAATCCCCGTGACAGCTACGGCACACCGGGCCCCTACGAGGACGCCGTGCAGGGTCAGCCGATCTTCGAGGAGAACGATCGGGAGCACTTCAAGGGCATCGACATCATGCGCACGGTGCGCAGCTTCGATCCGTGCCTGCCGTGCGGTGTGCACATGTACCTCGGCGGCGGAAAAACCTTGGACCTGCTGCACACTCCGACACAGTCCGCGACCGGGGACTGACGCATGGCGCCCGCCGTCACGCCACTTGCCGACGTTCCCGTTGACACACAGTCCGACGACGAGGCCCGATGGCGCACGGCGGGTGAGCGGATCGAGAGCCTCCTCGACGCCGCGGCCGGCCCGGCCGCGCGGGCCCGGGCCGAGCAGTTGGTGCGCGAGGTCACCGACCTCTACGGCGCCGCGCTGGAACGCATGGTGCGCGCCGCGGTCACGGCCGCACCGGAGCTCGCCGAGACGTTCGCGGCCGACGATCTGGTGGCGAGCCTGCTGTTGGTGCACGGCTTGCACCCGCATCCGGTTCACCGCCGCATCGCCGACGCCCTCGACCGCGTGCGGCCGTATCTCGGCTCCCACGGCGGTGATGTCCGACTGCTCGACGTCGTGCCAGGGGCAGACGGTGCGGTGGCGCGGTTGCGGTTCAGCGGCAGCTGCAAGAGCTGCCCGTCGTCGGCGGCCACCTTGGAGCTCGCGATCTCCGACGCCGTGCTGGCCGCGGCCCCGGAGGTGTCGTCGATCGAGGTGGTGAACGCCGAACCGGAACCTGCTGCCGTGATCCCCGCGCAGTCGCTGCTGGCGCGTGTGCACTCCGACGGCAGGCGCCACGTCGAATGGCATGCGGTCCCCGAGCTCGACGGCCTCTCCCCCGGTCAGGTGGGTGGGTTCCGCGTCGACGGAGCCACGGTGATGGCCTGCCGGGTCGGCGACGAATACTTCGCCTACCACGACCGCTGCGCGTCGTGCGGCCGCACGTTCGCCGGTGCGGTGCTCACCGGGCAGATGTTGCGATGCCCGCACTGCGCCACCGGTTTCGACGTGGTCCACGCGGGCCTGTCGGATTCCGCCCAGCTCGAACCCGTGCCGGTCCTGATGCGTGACGGTGTGCCGACGCTGGCCCTGTGGTCCACCGCAGGTGAGGCCGGACCGTGACCGGCCCGCAGGACGTCCTGGCCCGGATCCGCGCGACCCGGGACGTCCGTGGCGGCCCGGCTGCGAGCACCGACGAGTGCTGCGAGATGTGCGCAGAACCGATCGGCGGGCACCACCAGCACGTCGTCAACGTCGAAGGCCGGCAGCTGATGTGCGTGTGCCGGGCCTGCTATCTGCTGTTCACCCACGATCATGCCGAGCTGCGGTACCGCGCCGTGCCGGATCGCTACCTGACGTTTCCGCAATTCGCCCTGGACAGGCGCGAACTGGAGGCGCTGCAGATCCCGGTCGGTGTGGTGTTCTTCATGCGCAACTCCGTCCTCGGACGGGTGGCCGCGTTCTATCCGGGCCCGGCCGGCGCGACCGAATCCGAACTGGACCTCACCGCCTGGCAGGACATCGAGAACGCCGATCCACGGGCCACGCTGCTCGCCGACGACACCGAGGCCCTGATGCTCCGCGTCGACCAGGTCGACGACGAGAACACCGCTCCCGCTTGTCATCTCGTGCCCATCGACACGTGCTACGAGTTCGTGGGGAGGCTGCGGCTGCTGTGGCGCGGCTTCGACGGCGGTCAGGGCGTCCGCAGGTACATCGCGGAGTTCTTCGGCTCGCTGCGCGAGCGGGGCACGGAGGTGCCGCCGTGACCAGCCTTGGCGCGGATCCGCTCGCGGTCACCTTCGCGGTTCTCGACATCGCGCCGGAACCCTTTGCGGTGACACCGATCCTGACGGCGCGGCTGGGCGTGTCCGCGACGGGTGAAGACCCTGTGCACGCGATCGCGCTGCGGTGTCAGGTTCGCATCGACCCGCTACGGCGCGCCTACACCGACGCCGAGGCCGCCGGTCTGCTGGATCTGTTCGGGCCCCGCGACCGCTGGAACACCACGCAGCACACGTTCCTGTGGCAGCACACGGCGGTGATGGTCCCCGGCTTCACCGGCGCAACACAGATCGACCTGGCGTTGAACTGCACGTACGACTTCGAGGTCGCGGCGTCGAAATATCTGCACGCTCTGCGGGAGGGCACGGTGCCGCTGCAATTCCTGTTCAGCGGCACCGTGTTCACCCGCGGTGCAGGCGGGCTCGCGGTCCAGCACATCCCGTGGGACCGCGAGGACCACGTCGACATGCCCGTCGCGGTGTGGCAGCTCCTGATGGAGCGGCACTTCCCCCACACCGGCTGGCTGCGGCTGGACCGCGACACCCTCGAGCGGCTTGCCGGGTACAAGACCCAGCGGGGGTTGCTGTCGTTCGACGAAGCGGTCGGCACACTGCTGGCGCGGGAGGACATCCCATGAGCACCGCCACAGAACAGGTCCTCGCAGTCGCCGATGCCGTGCTCTACGAGGGTTACCTGTTGTACCCCTACCGTGGGGATGCGGCCAAGAACCAGTGCCGTTGGCAGTGGGGCGTTCTGGGGCCCGAAGGCGCCGAATCCGCCGGGATCGGCGAGAACAGCTCGATGTCCGCACAGCTCCTCGTCCGCGGCGACGGCCGCGGACGGCTCTCGGTGACGGTCCGTTTCCTGCAGCTTCAGCACAGGTCGGCCGAGCGCCGCCACCTCGACGACGCCGCGCGCGAAAGTTTCGTCCCCGTCGACGAACTCGTGTCCGCCACGGGCTCGTGGCTGAGCTGGGACGAGGCCGTCGCGCAGCAGGTCACCCTCGGCCCGTTCGATGTCGATGATCTCACGACTTCGCGAACGCACCCGATCACCGTCGAAGGCGGCCGCGAGATCGAGACCGTCGAGGGCGGGCGTCTGGTTCGCACCCGCCGTGCCCTGTGCGGTGAACTGCTCCTTCGGGCCGAACCCGACGGCGACCTGTTCCGGGTGACGATGACGGTGCGCAACCGCGCCGCTCCGGTCGAGGACAGGCAGAGCGCGACCGCGGTGTCGTTCCTCGGCACCCACGTGATCGCCGAGATCGACGACGGCGAGTTCGTGTCACTGCTCGAACCGGATGATCACGCGGCCGAAGCAGTGTCGCGGTGTGAGCGGCACCGCTGCTTCCCGGTTCTGGCCGGGCCCGACGGGACCCGAGATCTCATGCTGGTCTCACCGATCATCCTCTACGACCACCCCCAGATCGCCGCGCAGAGCCGGGGCGCCCTGTACGACTCGTGCGAGATCGACGAGATCCTCACCCTGCGCGTGATGGCGCTGACCGACGAGGAGAAGCTGCTGGCGCGCGCGACCGACCCGCTCGCCGCGCAGATCATCGACCGGTGCGACGCCATGTCCGCCGAGGCGATGCTCGACCTGCACGGCGTACTGCGCACCACCGACGATGAGCGGCCCAGCCTGCTCCCGGAGGTCCCCGACGGCGTGCCGTGGTGGGATCCGCTGGCGGACAACGCCGTCGACCCGGCGGTCGATGCCGTGCTGGTCAACGGTGTCGCGGTCAGCCGCGGCTGCCGGGTGCGGCTGCATCCGTCTCGCCGCGCCGACGCACAGGATCTGTTCTTCGACAACCGGATCGCCTGGGTGGCCTCCATTCACGAGGACGTCGACGGCGAACGGCATGTCGGTGTGGTGCTCGACGACGATCCGGCGGCCGACCTGCACGACTGGTACGGCCGTTACCTGTACTTCGCGCCGGACGAAATCGAACCCATATGAGCGGACGCAGTGAGAGGAGTGCCAGATGGAAGCAGTCGGGTGGGCCGCGGTCGTCGTCGTCGCGGCCGTGGTGGTCGCGGGCGTGGTGGTCGGAGTTCGTTCGATACCGGACGCGCAGCGGTATCTGAAGATGCGGCGTATGTGAGGAGTGACGATCACGCACTCGGTCCTGGTGGCCGGCATCGGCAACATCTTCCTCGGTGACGACGGGTTCGGTCCCGAGGTGCTGCGCCGTGTGCCACCGGACGTGGGTGCCGCGGGTGTCCGTCTGTGCGACTACGGAATCCGCGGGCTGCACCTGGCGTACGACCTGCTCGAGGGCTGGGACCTCCTGGTGCTGGTCGACGCCCTGCCGTGTCGCGTCCGGCCCGGGACCCTACGCGTCTTCGAGGCCGACCCCATGGACACGACCCCCGGCCTCGATGCGCACGCCATGGATCCCGCGGCCGTGTTCGCGACCGTGCGCGCCCTCGGCGGCGCCGTGCCGCCCACGGTCGTGATCGGTTGTGAGGTGGGCAGTGTCGCCGAAGGCATCGGACTGTCCGACGCGGTCGCCGCCGCCGTCCCCGCTGCGGTCGAGGCGATCAGATCCGCGGTGGCAGATCACCGGACTGCGGTGCGGAGGACCTGACATGTGCCTGGGAATTCCCGGACGGGTGGTCCGGATGCTCGACGGCTACGGCGGACAACTCGCCCTGGTCGACGTCGCGGGTGAGCATCGCAAGGTCAATGTCGGCATGCTGCCCGAGGAGACGTTCGCCGAAGGCGACTGGGTGGTCATCCACATGGGTTTCGTCGTCGAGAAGACCGACGCCGCCGGGGCGCAGGCCGCGCTGGAGGGCCTCGAACTGATGGGACGCGGTCGGCCCGACTCCCTCGGGGGTGCGCCGTGACCGCGCGCCTGCGGCTCCGCATCGACGTGCACGGCGTCGTCCAGGGGGTCGGGTTCCGTCCGTTCGTCTACACCACGGCCGCGGCGATGGGCCTGACCGGGCACGTACGCAACGACAGTTCCGGTGCGATCATCGAGATCGAGGGTGACGAGGGCGATCTCGAGCGGTTCCTGCAGCGGCTGCACGACGGCCCTCCCCCGCTCGCGGTGATCGAGTCCGTCGAGGTACGGCGCATCACGACCGTGGGCGGCACGGGCTTTCGCATCACCGACACCTCACGTGCCGATGGTGGGCGCACCCTGGTGTCACCGGATGTCGCGATGTGCCGGGACTGCGCAGCCGAGCAACGGGATCCGGCCAACCGCCGCCATCGCCACGCATTCATCAACTGCACGAACTGCGGGCCGCGGTTCACGATCATCGCGTCGTTGCCGTACGACCGCGCGAGCACCACCATGGCCGGCTTCCCGATGTGCACCGAGTGCGCCCGCGAATACCGCGATCCGGACGACCGGCGGTTCCACGCGCAACCGGTGTGCTGCCCGAACTGTGGGCCCACGCTGCGCTTGCTCACCACAGAGGGTGAACACGCCACCGGTGAACACGCGCTGCAGCGCGCGCGGCAACTGCTGGCCACCGGCGGCATCGTCGCGGTCAAGGGCATAGGCGGTTACCACCTCGCGTGCGACGCCGCAAACCGCGTGAGCGTCGCCGAACTCAGACACCGGAAACGCCGGGGTGACAAGCCTTTCGCGGTGATGGTGGCCGAACTCGCCACCGCACGCGCGGTCGCCGAGGTCGGCGACGTAGCGGCGCGCCTGCTGTGCGGACCGCAGCGTCCCATCGTGCTGATACCACGCCGGTCCGAGACCCTCGTCTGCCCCGAGGTTTCCCCGCACAACCCCGATCTGGGCGTGATGCTGGCCTACAGTCCGCTGCACGCCCTGCTGTTCGGGCTTCCCGGTGACCCGCCGGGACCCGCAGCGCTGGTCATGACCTCGGCCAACCTCAGCGGCGAACCGATCTGCTTCGCCGACGACGATGCGCTGCAACGTCTGTCGGGCCTCGCCGACGCATGGTTGACACACGACCGCGCGATCCTGGTGCCGTGTGACGACTCCGTGGTCCGCGTCGTCGACGACGACGAGGTCTCCGAGATGGCGATCCGCCGGTCCCGCGGCTACGCGCCGCTGCCGGTGGCGTTACCGGTCCCGGTCGTGCCGACGCTGGCGGTGGGCGCCGATCTCAAGAACACCGTCGCCGTCGGCGACCACGAGTACGCGTGGCTCAGCGGCTACATCGGCGACATGGACGATCTCGCCGCGCTGTCGGCTTTCGACCGCGCGGTGACGCACCTGCAGGCACTCACCGGCACCACGCCGCGCATGCTCGCCGCCGACGCGCACCCGGGATACCGTTCGACGGCCTGGGCACACCGCAACGCCGGGGGCCGGCCGGTGCGGTCGGTGCAGCATCACCACGCGCACATCGCGGCGGTCATGGCCGAGCACGGCTTGGACGGGTCAGCGCGCGTGCTCGGTATCGCGTTCGACGGCACCGGTTTCGGGTCCGACGGCGCGGTGTGGGGCGGCGAGGTCCTGCTCGCCGACTACAAGGGTTTCGAGCGCATCGCCCACCTCGCGTATGTGCCGCTCGCGGGCGGTGACGTGAGCGTGCGGCGGCCCTACCGGATGGCGCTGTCGCATCTGTGGGCGGCAGGCATCCCGTGGGATGCCGACCTGCCACCGGTTCGGGCGTGTCCCGAGGGCGAACGCCGCGCGCTCTGCGGCCAACTGAACACCGGAACGGGCTGTGTACCCACGTCGAGCATGGGCCGCCTGTTCGACGCCGTCTCGGCGTTGATCGGGGTACGCCAGACCGTCGACTACGAGGCGCAGGCCGCGATCGAACTGGAGGGGCAGGCACGTCACACCCCTACCGGCGCAACGGCGTACGCCTTCGCGATGCACACGGACCGCCGACCGGTGACCTTCGATGCGGCGCCCGTTCTCGCCGCGGTGATCGCCGACCTGCGGGCACACGTGCCACCCGCGGTCATCAGTGCGCGCTTCCACCAGGCCGTCGCGGACCTCGTCGTCGACCTCGCGCGTCTGGCCGCGGGTGGTCCCGTCGCGCTGACCGGCGGCGTGTTCCAGAACGCGCTGCTGCTCCGGTTGACGCTGGCGGGCCTGCGCGACAGCGGGATCCACGCGCTCACCGCCTGCCGGGTACCACCCAACGACGGCGGCCTCGCGCTGGGACAACTGCTCGTCGGGAACGCGGGGTAGCGCGATGGTCGTCCATTCCCCGCTGCCGGCCGGGTACGAGCTGTTCACCCGGTACGCCTTCCCGCCCAACGAGCTCGGCTACTGCGGTCCGGACGGAGCAGCCGAGCCCGCCGAACTGGCCTTCCACGCACTTGAGTTCGACGGCGCCTGGCCCTACCTGCGTGCGATCGCGCACGCGATCGGCGCTGAACCGTTGGCCGAAGACGTCGTGGCCGGCTACTGGGTCGGCGGGCCCGTGCTGAACCGCGTCGACCCGGCGGACCTCGTTGCCGATCTCCGCACGGCTTTCGCGGGTCAGGTCATGGGGCTCCTCGAAGACGTCCCGGTGTCGAAGTCGGTTCTGGCACACCACAGTTTCCACGTGTTCGTGGTGTATCCGTGGATCCGGTTCCTCGACCGCAATCCCGAACCCGCACTGCACGTGTTGCAGAACTGCCGGATCCGGTGGGGCACGGTCGTCGAGGTCGAAGGCGAGCACGTGAAACTCGAATCCCGTCCCCTGGTTCGCAACGGCCGGCGCATCGAACTCGACAGCGCCGTAGCCGAATACGTCCGATGGAGCCGCGGCGGCGCGTCGCTCATCGCGGCGCCCCGCCCCGGCGACACCGTCTCGGCACATTGGGACTGGGTGTGCGACACCCTGTCCCCCCACGACGTCACCGCGTTGACCGAATCGACCCTGACCACGCTCGGCGTCGTCAACGCGTTGCGCGAGGTGAAGGAGGAAGCATGACCACTCCGGGCGGACATCTGTCCGAGGAACCACAGGAAGAGCGCGGTGCGCCGGGTTCACGCGACACCGGATCCGATGAGCCGTCGGGCGGCCCCACCGACCGGCCGTCGGGCACCTATTGGGGCGACGAGAGCGTGCCCGATCACGGTGCCGAAGGGGGCGCCGAAGGAGATGACCAGACCCCATGACCACCATCCCCGCACCGACATTCGTCGGCACCGACCTGTCGGCCGACCTCGCGACCGCGGCCCTCGACGTCGCGCGCAAGTTCCACGACGGCGCCACGCTGTGGGTGATCGCACCGCAGTGGGAACCGCACGCCCACCATGTCGCGGTCGAGTTCGTCCACCCCGTGATCATGGGCAAGCGGGCGCTCCCGTCGGTGGCGCTGGTCGAGTCCGATCCGGTCGCCCAGGCCCGGGTCGCGAGCCAACCGGGTGACCTGCTGCTGGCCGTCGCCACGGCCGACGACGCGGCCGTGACCGACGCGATGCGCCGCGCCGACGCGTGGGGCGTCACGACGTTGTGGATCGGTTCGGGACCGCGCCCGCCCGCCGGGGCCGCGCACCACATCCTGTGGGTCGACTCCGACGATCCGATGGTGCCCGCCACCGGGCGGTTCGTGCTGATGTACCACCTGCTGTGGGAACTGACGCACGTGTGCTTCGAACATCCGGGGCTGCTGACGACGCCTGCCGATGACACTCAGACGTGCGTCACGTGCAGTGACGAGGGCCGCCTCGCCGAGGTGATCCTGCCACCCGCCGGTGCGGGCCGTGAGGCCCTGGTACGCACCGCGCGCGGCGAGGAGTGGGTCGACACCGCGATGCTCGGCGCGGTCGACGTCGACGACCTGCTGCTGGTGCACGGCGGCGTGGCCATCGCGGCGGTGACCGCGGCAGAAGATGAGGTGACGCCATGACGACAGGGAGCACCGGCAACCCCGACACCACGGGATTCCTCTACCCCTTCATCGAATCCGAGGAGAGCGACGTCGGCGCACTGCTCGGCGATCTCGCCGCATCCGCACGCAGCAAGGCTGCTGAAAGTGCCAGATTGCAACAGGAATCGCTGCACGAGTACGACGACGCGCTGCGGGCGGCCGGCGCGCAGATGGCCGAGCGGTTCCTGCGCGGCGGCCGGTTGTACACGCTGGGCAATGGTGGGAGTTCGACCGACGCAGCGACGCTGGCATCGTTGTTCAGCAGACCCGCGCGTGGCCGCCCCGTCGCGGCGTGGTCCCTGGCCGCCGACGAGGCCGTGGTGACCGCGCTGGGCAACGACGTGGGTTTCGAGTTGATCTTCAAGCGGCAGATCATCGCCCATGCCCGCGACCGCGACATCGCCGTCGCGCTGTCGACCTCGGGCAACTCCGAGGATCTGATGACCGCGATCGGCGAAGCCAAGCAGCGGGGCCTGCTGACCATCGGCTTCGCCGGGCACGACGGCGGGCGCATGGCAGCGACCGACGACCTGGATTTCTGTTTCACGGTGCACAGCCAGAGCATTCACCGCATCCAGGAGTCGCACGCCATGCTCGGCTACCGGCTCTGGAGCGTGGCCCAGGAGCACATGGCGGCCGCACGGGCGGGCGCATCATGAGAACCGAGAACCAGGTGCTCGAGCGCATCGACCAGTTCCGGCAGCGCCGTCCACGCCTGCTCGACGACGTGGTGACCCTGGCGCACGGTGCGGGCGGCAAGTCGTCGGCCGCACTCGTCGACGCGGTGTTCCTGGAGGCATTCCGCAACCCTGAGCTCGAACAACTCGGTGACGCCGCGCTCGTACGGACCCCGTCCGGTGACACCCTGGCGTTCACCACGGACTCGTACGTCGTTTCCCCACACAGGTTCCCGGGCGGATCGATCGGGCACGTCGCGGTGCACGGCACCATCAACGACCTCGCGGTGTCGGGCGCGCGCCCGCAGTGGCTGTCGGCGGGTTTCGTCATCGAGGAGGGATTCCCGATCGCCGAACTGCGCGAGATCGTCGCCGACATGAGCGAGGCCGCGGCCCGGGCCGGTGTCCACATCGTCACCGGTGACACGAAAGTGGTCGGTAAAGGCGCGGCCGACGGGCTCTACATCTGCACGGCCGGTGTGGGAGTGGTGCCCGCGGGACGGCGGCTGTCACGCGCCGACGTCCGCCCGGGCGATCAGGTCGTGCTCTCGGGGACGATCGGCGAACACGGTATGGCCGTCATGCTGGCCCGCGGCGACCTCGCGATCGACGCCGACATCGAATCCGACACCGCGCCGGTTCACGACCTCGTCGAGATCCTGTTGGCCGCAGCACCGTCGACACGGTGGATGCGCGACGCGACGCGCGGCGGCGTCGGAACCGTGTGCAACGAACTGGCCAAGGATGCGCCGTACGCGGTGATCCTCGACGAACAGCGCCTCCCGGTCGCACCCCAGGTGCTCGGTGCGTGCGACATGCTGGGCATCGACCCGCTCTACGTCGCCAACGAGGGCAAGTTCCTCGCCGTCGTGCCGCACGACGAGGCCGCTGCCGCGGTGGCCGCGCTGCGCGCGCACCCACAGGGTGCCAATGCCGCGATCGTCGGGGAGATCACGTCCGAGCCTGCCGGAATCGTCGCGCTGCGAACGTCGTTCGGCGGTAGCCGCATCGTCGACATGCTGGTCGGCGATCCGCTGCCCCGCATCTGCTGAGCCCGAAAGGACTCTCAATGAAGAAGTCAAGCCGCCGCGATGTTTGGGGGTGATTCAGGTTGCCAGGTCCGGTTGTCGCGGATGAGGGCGTAGAGAACGTTGGTGCGCCGTCGTGCCAGGCAGA
>Ga0182740_1000214_pt1 | contig 91432 bp, 86 predicted proteins | sample eDN5th37CKraftBY_FD_128872 | JGI IMG/M metagenome (GOLD analysis project Ga0182740, IMG submission 128872) | Enriched backyard soil microbial communities from Emeryville, California, USA - eDNA 5th pass 37_C Kraft BY (version 2) (version 2) | ecosystem: Environmental > Terrestrial > Soil >...
ATCGCTGCCATCAGCGCCTTCATCGAGGGCTGGAACCAACGCGCCCACCCATTCGTGTGGACCAAGACCGCCGACGAAATCCTGCCCCACACTCGTAAACAAACTTCAGACGCGCGACACTAGCTGCAACGACGTCCGGCAGTCATCTCACGGATACCCGGACCCGGCACGCGGTGGAAGCGTGATGCCCATGACGAGCGACCTTCTCCAGACGACACTGCGGGCCCACGGTGGCCTCGACCGTTGGAAGAAACTGACGTCGATCAGCGCGCACAGGAGTTTCGGTGGTGCAATCTGGGACATCAAACAAGTTCCGGGAATCGTCGATGACGGAGAGTTCACTGTCTGGATCAAGGATCAACGCACGTCGTTGCGTCCGTTCACCGCACCGGGACTGAAGACCGCCTACACCCCGGGTCGCGTCGGAATAGAGACCCTCGACGGCGACGTTGTCGAGGTGCTGGAGGAACCACGCTCGTCCTTCACCGGGCATTCTCTGGAAACTCCTTGGACAGCACTGCAACTGGCGTACTTCACCGGGTACGCGATGTGGACGTACACAGCGGAGCCGTTCAATCTCACCCTGCCCGGTGTGCAGACCGAGGAGGGCGAACCGTGGGCCGAGAACGGCCGCCGGTGGCGGCGTCTGCACGTGCACTACCCCGCGACCGTCGCCACCCACAGTTCACACCAGGTGCTCTACATCGACGATGACGGGCTCATCCGGCGCCGAGACTACGAAGTCGACATCGCGGGCGGTTCGCCTGCCGCCCAATATGTGTCGGACCACGACGCGATCGACGGCATCGTGGTACCGCGGACCCGCATGATCTACGTTCGCGCCGCCGACAACCACCCGATCCACGAGCAACTGGTGGTATCGATCGAACTGACCGGCGTAACGCTCAATTAGCGATCAGGGCCGGTTCCCAGCAAGGAATTCGGTGACCTCGCGGGCGAAGTCCGGTAGGTGCTGGAACAGAAAGCCGTGTCCCGCGTCGCTGTAGAGAACGATCTTGGCGTCGGGAAGCCTGCCGGCCATCGCATAACTCGCGTAAGCGTCGATCATGCGATCGTGTGCACCGTTGGCCACCAGAACCGGGACGGTGATGTCGTTCAGCCGGTCCCAGATGCGCGACCCGGTCGAGGCGATCACCTTCAGCTGTGCCGTCATCGTCTCGGCCGACACCGGCACGTGGTCGGGGGCAGTGGTGCGCCTGTCGAGCCTCCTCAGCGATTCCACACCCAGTTTGCGGCCAGGCTCGGTTTCCGGAAAGAACAGGTAGAGAAAATCCTCGTCGTCGTTGACGGGCTTGGTCGCCACCTGCCAGATCCGCGGATCAGGCCCGGGCATTCCCGGCACTCCCCCACCGGGTGAGCTACCGGCGACGACGAGCCTGCGCACCAGTTCAGGACGTTGAAGTGCGACTTCCTGGACGACGATGCCGCCCAAAGACCAGCCCAGCAGGTCGATCTCGTCCAGACCAAGGGCACCGACGAAGTCGATCAGCCCGCCCGCGAGCTCCGCCATGGTGGTGGGGCGGGGTCCCGGTGCTCTTGCTGTGTCCCACGTTGTCGAAGACGACGACGTCGTGCGTTGCGGCGAGCCGATCGAGGAACGCCGGGTCCCAATGGTCCATGGTGCCGCGGAACCGCAGCGCCAACACAAGCGGCACTCCCGCTCCGGATCCGAACCGGCGGTAGGCGAAGCGCGCGCGCCGGCCCTGTACGTACTGCGTCTGCGCTTGCGTGGAGGGTGAGTGAACCATCTCGGATCTTCCTTCTTCTCAACGGCTTTTCATGTTCGACGGCCACCTTCTCGGCGTGCGTCCGGTATACGCGACGAGCCTGTCCAACGCGGCCGCGTCCGCGGCGACGGACACGGGATCGTCGAAACCTGCTGTTTCACGGCTCGCCGGCGTGATGATGTGGCGAGCCATGGCGAGGACGAAGTCGGCGTGTGCCGCGGTGATGCCGAGAGGCCGGTGCAGTGCCTGCGCGAAATCCCAACCGTGCACGACGAGTTCGACCGACAGCACGCCCAACGCCAGCCGGGCAGGCATGACCCGGCCCGCGAAAACGACCTCACCGGCAGTTCCGCGGCGCTGCCACACAGCGATGACCGCTTCGGTACTCGCAGCCACCCGGGCCTCGATGTCATCGTCGTGACTGACGACTTCAAACCGCACAAATCCGGCGTCCGCGGCGGCCCCCACCATCCTGACGGTTCCCACCAGGTGCTCTCCGAGCGCCGCGACATCGAACCCGGCGCACGGCGTGGGTAGGCCGCAGTCGTCGGGTGTGATGGCACTCAGCACGGGGCGCAGCGCGCTCAGTGCCGACTGAGCGCTCGACAGTTCGTCCATGTCTGCCCAGTGTGGTGTGGACGCGCGTGCTCCGGCATAGGTCACTCGACTGATTTCGGTGCACGTAACCCCACCGGTCGGCGTGTCATCTGTATGGGCCGACTGATGGTCATCACGCCTATACCGCATCCATGGCTGATCTGGTGTCGTGACCTCATGAGTTCATACCGTGCGTACCAGGTCACTGGTCGACGCAAATTCGAACTGGTGCAGCGCGAGATACGAGACCCCGCCGAAGAGCAGGTGCGCATACGCACGCTGGCGTGCGGGGTATGTCATAGCGACGCACTCGCCGTCGAGGGGCAGCGGCCGAATCCAGAGGAGCCTGTCGTTCCCGGTCACGAGGTGGTGGGTGTGGTCGACGCAGTCGGCAGCGGGATCCAGGAGCGTTGGCGAATCGGCGAACGTGTGGGCGTGGGTTTCCTCGGCGGTCAGTGCGGTCACTGCGACTACTGCCGCCGGGGCGACTTCGTGAACTGCCTCGACCAGCCCCTGACCGGGACGACGGTCGACGGTGGGTACTCGGAGATGCTGTATGTGCGGGAATCCGCGTTGGTCCGTGTTCCTGAGGGATTCGACGCGCTCACCGCCGCACCGTTGTTGTGCGCCGGTGTCACGGTGTTCAACGCGTTGCGCGCAGGCGACGCACCGCCCAACACCCTGGTTGCCGTGCAGGGCCTCGGCGGACTGGGGCACCTCGGCGTTCAGTACGCGAAGAAATTGGGCTATGAGGTTGCCGCGATAGCCCGCGGCACCGACAAGGCAGATCTGGCCGCCACCTTGGGGGCCGACCACTACATCGACAGTGCCACCGAGGACGTCGCCGCGGGACTCACCCGATTGGGTGGGGCGGCCGCCGTCGTCGCGACGGCCAGCAGCGGCCAATCGATGGCCGGCTTGGTGGCAGGGCTCAGGCCACGCGGGCGCTTGGTTGTCGTCGGAGCCGCCCCCGACCCGATACCAGTACAGACCCCGGACCTGATCTTCGGCGGCCGCACCATCGTCGGCAGCCTCACAGGCTCGGCAATCGACAATGAAGACAACCTCGCATTCAGCCTCAACCACCAGATCGCACCGATGATCGAGCGCATGCCGTTCACCGAGGCGCCCCAGGCGTACGAACGAATGATGTCCGGACACGCGCGTTTTCGCGTGGTTCTCGATTTCAGCTGAGCATTCCAGACCCTTCCATCGAAAGGCAGTGATCATGACAGTCACGTACCGCTCCGTCGAGGTCAGTCAACCCGGTGACGCTCTACGAATCACCGAGCGGACCGTACGCGAACCGGGGCCGGGAGAAGTCCGCATCCGCGTGCTTGCTTGCGGAGTCTGCCACTCCGATTCGCAGATCGCCGCCGGGCACCTGCCGGGCACCGTTTTCCCGGTGACACCCGGACACGAGGTGGCCGGACAGATCGACGCGATCGGCGCCGGTGTCGAGGAGTGGCAGATCGGTGACCGAGTCGCCGTCGGCTGGTTCGGCTTCTACTGCGGAAGCTGTTATCGCTGCCGCCGTGGCGATTTCGTCCACTGTGAACGGTCGAAGGTGACCGGGGCGGCCTTTCCGGGCGGCTATGCGGAAATGCTCGTCGTGCACCAGTCCGGACTTGCCCGCATTCCGGACACACTGAGCGCCACCGATGCGGCACCTCTGGCGTGTGCCGGGGTGACCATGTTCCACTCGCTACGCGAGTCAGGAGCCCGTCCCGGTGACGTCGTCGCCATCCTCGGTGTCGGCGGACTCGGTCACCTCGGAGTTCAATTCGCCGCCAAGATGGGGTTCGTGACGGTAGCCATCGCCCGCGGTAACGAAAAGGCAGACATGGCAATGCAGTTGGGCGCCCACCACTACATCGATGCGACCGCCGACGATGTGGCGAAGAAGTTGCGCGCACTCGGTGGCGCGCGGGTGGTGGCCGCAACTGCGACCAACCCGGCCGCCATCAGCGCGACCGTCGACGGACTGGCTCCCCACGGTGAACTGCTGACCCTCGCCGTCCTCGGCGAGTCCCTGCACGTCACGCCCCTGCAGCTGATCAACAGCTCAGGAACCGTCCACGGACATCCCGCCGGTGTCGCCGCAGACATCGAGGACACCCTGGAATTCGCGGCCGTACATGGCATCCGGCCGTGGATCGAGCCGATGCCGCTGCACGAAGCTGCGACAGGATACGACCGCATGATGCGAAATGAAGCCCGGTTCCGCGTCGTGCTCACCATGCCGCAACCGGCGTAGCCGCCGCCCGTTCAGCGGCTCAGTCGTTCCCGCGCGGCGGTAGCTGGACAGCAACGCCGCCGGACGCGTGTTCGGGTCCGGCGTCGGGATGCTCGGCCGGTACCCGGCCGCGGAACCGCGCGGCTTCGCTGGGGCCCTTGGGGGCATGTTCGCGATCGGGGCTGCGGTACGGACCGGGCTTGGGTCGCGGCGTCCCGCCCGGGAAGGCCAACCGGAAGATGGTGCGTTGCACGGTGAACCACTGGTGGCCGAACGGCCCGGAGTTGTAGGGCAGCTCGTAGCGTTCGCAGATGTCTTTCACCTTCGGCGCTATCTCGGCGTAGCGGCTGCTGGGCATGTCCGGGAAGAGATGGTGCTCAACCTGATATCCCAGATTGCCGCTGATGATGTGGAACAGCGGGCTGCCCTCGATGTTGGCCGCGCCGAGGAGCTGGCGCACGTACCATCCGCCGCGGGTCTCGTTCTCCACCTCCTCCTCGGTGAACGTCCACGTCTGATCGGGGAAATGCCCGCAGAAGATGATGGCGTGGGCCCACACGTTCCGGATGACGTTGGCCAGTGCGTTCGCCGCCAGGGTCCGCAGGTAGGTGCTCTCGACACCGGCCACCTGCCGGTCGAGCAGACCGGCCACCGTACCCACGCGGCGGTTGCCGGTGATGCGGCGTAGCCGGTTGCCGAGGCGGCTGTGCGGCGGTCGCGGTAACCGCCCACGTAAGGCCAACTGCGCCAACGCGAATGCGCCGGCACTGATCATCGGCCACCCGAGGTAGTCCTTGACGATCTGTTGGCGGGCTTTCACGCCGATCTCCTTGAAATCGTCTTTGAGGTCGGCGAATGTCTTCTGGCCGCGGATGAGCCCTTCGATGTCTGTGTCGTGGACCGCCACGCCCCATTCGAACAGCAACATGAGCAGCAGGTTGTAGAGCGGCTGACCGAGGTTGCCGGGGCGCCACTTCTGATGCGGATCGATCCGCATGATCTCGTACCCGAGATCTTTGTCCTTGCCCAGGATGTTGGTGTAGGTGTGATGGATGTAGTTGTGGGAGTGCTTCCACGCTTTGGCGCTGGAGGCCGTGTCCCAATCCCACACCGAGGAATGCACGTCGGGGTCGTTCATCCAATCCCATTGCCCGTGCAGGATGTTGTGGCCCAGTTCCATGTTCTCCAGGATCTTGGCCATGCTCAGGCACGCGGTGCCCAACACCCACGCGGTGCGAGATCGCGACGCCAGTAGCAGCACGCGCCCGGCCACGATGATCTGGCGCTGCACCGAGATCACCGTCTTGATGTAATGGCGATCCCGTTCATCGAGTTCGGCGAACACCTCGTCGTGGATGGCGTCGAATTCTTTGGCGAGTTTCTCGAGATCCTGCTCGCTGAGCCGGTGCAGCGGACTCGGTGCCGTGATGACCATGAGGATCCCTTCTGTTCCAGAGCGGTCTAGAGTTCGATTTCGACGTCGCCTTCGGCGGCGTTTATGCAGATGCGGACGTCCTGGCCGGTGGGCTCGGCGATCTCGCCGGAACGTAGGTCGCGCACCTTCCCGGATCTCACTGTGCCGGTGCAGGTGTGGCAGATCCCGATGCGGCAGCCGTAGGCGAGCTTGAGCCCTGCCTGTTCACCGGCTTCGAGTATCGGTGTGCCGCCGCCACATTCGGCGGTGGTCTCGCTGTCGAGGAAGGTGACGGTGCCGCCGTTGCCGGCGCCGGCGTCGCCACCGATCTTGGGCTGGAACCGCTCGTAGTGCAGGCGGTCGCGATCGCCGTGCTGCTCCCAGTGGTCGATCAGCGCATCGAGCAGCTCCCCTGGACCGGAGCAGAATGCCTCGCGCTCTCGCCAGTCCGGGCACACGTCGTCGAGTTCCTGTGGCTTGAACCGGCCGCGTTCGGAGGTGAGTCGCACGTCCAGGCGCAGCCCGTCGTGCCGACGCTCCAGGTCCTCGAGGTCCGGCAGGAACATGACGTGCTCCCTTGTCCGATCCGAGTGCAGGACCACGACGTCTTCGCAGGCGTCTCGATGGTCGAGGCTGCGCAGCATGCTCATGATCGGCGTGATGCCGCTGCCTGCGCTGATGAACAGCATCTTGGCGGGCAACGCCTCGGGCAGGGTGAACTGCCCCTCGATCTCTCCGAGGCGCACGAGTTCGCCGGGCTGGATCTTCTCCACCAGGTGCGGCGACACGACACCGCCGTCCACCTTCTTGGGGGTGACGCTGATCAGACCGTCCTCGGATTGGGGATCCGACGTGAGCGAGTAGGCCCGCCAGTGATATCTGCCGTCGATCACCAGACCGAGCCGCACGTACTGGCCGGGCAGGTGACCGGGCCATTCGTGGCTCGGTCGGATCAGAACGCTCGCGGCTTCCGATCCCCGCGGCTCGATGCGCTCGACCCGGCCGCGCAGCTCTTTGGTGGTCCACAGCGGATTGACCAACTCGAGGTAGTCGTCCGGCCGGAGGGGCTTGAACAGGTGCCGGATGGCGCGCAGGAACAATCGCCGACCACGAGAGACGCGCGGTTGAGCACCCCTTTCCGCCATGCAAGATCTCCTTCTGCGCACTCGCCAGTTGTGAGCCACGCCACCGCTCCTGCGGGTAGCCGCCACGACGCGGCTTGAAACGCTTCCGGAGGTTTCTTTCCCCGTGAATCGAGCCCCGTCGAGAACGTTCCCGTCGACGTGCACGTTTCAAGTCGACGCCGGCCTGACGTGCACGAGGGGGATGCGATTGACAACGTTCGTTCTGGTCGCCGGGGCATGGCACGGAGCTTGGTGCTGGTACAAGGTCGCACCGCTGCTCGAAGCGCTGGGACACACCGTTGTCATGCCTGACCTTCCGTCCCTGGGCCGGGACATGACCCCCGTGTCCGAGGTATCGCTGGCCATGTGGCGCGACCATCTGGTCGACATCGTGGAGGCGCAGCCCGGACGGACGGTGCTGGTCGGCCACAGCCGGGGAGGAGCCGTCATCAGCGAGGTGGCCGAGCAACGGCCGGAACTCATCGAGGCACTCGTCTACGTCGCTGCCTATCTTCCGACGAACGGAACCAGTGTGCACGACCAGGCCGCGGCGGGCGGAGACAGCATATTGATGCGCAACTCTTATCTGTCTGCTGATGGAGTGACACTGCTCCTCGCCGACGAAGCACTACGGCCCGCGCTGTACAGCGAGTGTTCGGCCGAAGACGTCACTCTCGCCAGGCTGTGTATCCGACCGGAACCTGCGGCGCCCGCGCTCACCGCGGTGGCACTGAGTGACGACCGCTTCGGCGCCGTTGCGCGCGACTACGTGGAATGCCTGCGCGACAACGCCATTCCCATCGCTCACCAACGCCGTATGCAACGTGCTCAGCCACCACGCCGCACCCTCGCACTCGACACGGACCACTGCCCGTTCTTCTCACAGCCGCGTCAACTCGCCGAGTTCATCTCAGGGGCGGTCGACCGACGCGCGTAGGCGCTGGACAGGTCAGCGCTCGGTCAGCGCGGGAATCTCCGGGTGGTCGCGCAGTGCGTCGACGACGGCGTGCACGGCCGGGCGGGCCGCACTGCGGCGAAACGCCGCGGCGACGTTGCGGTGCACGGGCAGGGTGAGCTCACGGGTCAGCACCTTGTGTTCCGGGCCGACCGCCAGGGCTGGCAGCAGTGCGACGGAGCCCTGCGTCTGCACATGGTGCACCAACAGTGACACGGTGCTGAACCGACCTGCCACGCGCGGTTCGAAACCGCTTTGGCGGCACAGCCGTAACGTGAGTTCGGCCATGTAGGAGTCGGGCCGGTCGCACACCCACGTCTCGTCACTGCACGTGGCGAGGTCGACCACCGGTCGGCGGCCCAGGCGATGATCCTGCGGCAGCACCAGCACGATCGGGTCGGTGCCGATCGCGACGATGTCGAGGTCGTCTCCCCACGGGAATTCCATGTAGTCCGTGGTGGTGACGATGACGTCGACCTCGCTGGCCCGCAACGCCGCCCCGCTCTCGTGGGGTTCGAGTTCGATCAACTCGAGGTGCAGATGCGGATGGGTGTCGGCGAGACGCGCGGACGCCGGTATCCCCAAGGTGGGGATCGCGCTCTGGAACAGCCCCAGCCGGACCGTGCCGACGGGTTCGTCGCTGAGCTCGCGTAGCTCGGCCTCGACGGCGGCCATCCGGTCGATGATCTCCCGTCCGCGCCGTGCCAGTAGCAGTCCGGTCGGGGTCAGGCGCACGCGGCGGCCTGCGCGTTCCAGCAGCCGGGTGCGGGTCTCGCCCTCCAGGAGCGCGAGCTGTTGGGAGACCGTGGAGGGGCTGAGGTGCAGCGCCTCTGCGACCGACCTGACCGTGCCGAGCGTGTCCAACAGGCTCAGCATCTGTAGTCGCCACGGATTCAGCACCTGTTGATTGTTGTACGGATCCACCGAACAGGAAACTGGATGATCGTTGCTGGACGTAAACAGCGCCGGGTCCTAGCGTGTGACGCATGGACCCCGTCTCGCAGCTCGAAGCCGACGCGCGCCACCTCGTCCGGTACTCCGGGCGCGGCGGCTTCACCCCCACCGTGATCGGTTCGGCTCGTGGCTCTTTGATGTTCACCGAGGACGGCCGCGAGCTGATCGACTTCACGTCGGGCCAGATGAGCGCCATCCTGGGGCATTCGCATCCGGAGATCGTCGCCACCGTTCAGTCGCAGATCGCTCACCTCGACCATCTCTACAGCGGGATGCTGAGCCGTCCGGTCATCGAACTCTCCCGCCGGCTCGCCGAGACGCTGCCCCCGACCCTGGACAAGGTGCTGCTGCTGAGCACCGGTGCGGAGTCGAACGAGGCTGCCGTGCGTATGGCGAAGCTGGTCACCGGCAAGCACGAGATCGTGTCCTTCGCCCGATCCTGGCACGGCATGACGCAGGCTGCGGCCAACGCCACCTACAGCGCGGGCCGCCGCGGTTACGGGCCCGCCGCACCCGGTAACTTCGCGCTTCCTGTGCCGCACCGGTTCCGCCCGGACATCACCGACGAACTCGGTGAACTCGATTGGCGGCGGCAGCTCGATCTCGGTTTCGACCTGATCGACGCGCAGTCGGTGGGCAGTCTGGCGGCGTGCCTGATCGAGCCCATCCTCAGTTCCGGCGGCATCATCGAACTCCCGCCGGGTTACCTGGCCGCACTGGCGCAGAAGTGCCGCGAACGCGAGATGTTGCTGATCGTCGACGAAGCGCAGACCGGACTGTGCCGGACGGGTGACTGGTACGCCTTCGAGCACGACGGCGTCGTCCCCGACATCCTCACCCTGTCGAAGACCCTCGGTGCCGGCCTGCCGCTGGCCGCGGTGATCACCAGCTCGGAGATCGAGCAGCGCGCCCACGAGCGTGAATTCCTGTTCTTCACAACGCATGTCAATGACCCGCTGCCCGCGGCAGTCGGTCTGACCGTGCTCGATGTGCTGTCGCGCGACCGTCTCGACGTGCGGGCGCGTGAACTCGGGCAGCGTCTGCGGGCCGGGCTCGACGAGCTGGCCGGCCGGCACCCGATCGTCGCCGACGTGCGCGGCCGGGGTCTGCTGCTCGGCATGGAACTCTCCGCCGAAGACACGCCGGGTGTGAGCGCCGATCAGCTCGGCGCGGTGGTCACCCGTCGCTGCTTCGAGCTCGGACTGCACATGAACATCGTCCAGTTGCCCGGTATGGGCGGCACGTTCCGCCTGGCACCACCATTGACGGCCACCGACAACGAGATCGATCGGGCCCTCGAGATCATGGACGAGGCTCTGGCTTACGCGCGCGAACCGGCCGTGCACCGGTCGTGAGGTATCTAATGCTGGGGTGCGCCGAGTTCGGTGAAGCAGAACTTGCCGCCGACCAACCGCACGTCGGCTCCCTGGCCTGACTCCTCGACGTGGGCGAGGATGTCCTGCGCGAACACCTCGGAGTCGTCCTGCGGGTGGTAGCCGATCTGTTCGCCGGCCTCCAGGGACCACCACCGTCGGGTGTTGCGGGAGATGCCCCACACGATCCGGAATCCCGGCTCGGGTGTGGCGAGGCATGCCTCCAACAGCCGCGCCCCGTCGTCCGGCGACATCCAGGTCCACAGCGACCTTGCGTCCCAGGGCTTCTCGAAGCACGAGCCGATCCGCAGGCAGGTCACATCCATTCCGTAGCGGGAGTGGAACAGGCTACCCAGCGCTTCCAGCGCCGCCTTGCTGAAACCGTAATAGGTGTCGGGACGGGGCAAGATGTCGGCGCGCAGACCGTCCGGACCCGCCTCCTCCTTGCCGTAGAAACCCACGGCGTGGTTGCTCGAAGCGAGCACCACTCGTTCGACGCCCGCGTCGCGCGCCTGCTCGAGCAGCACCCGGGTGCCGTCGATGTTGTTGGTGAGGATGTCCTGCCACGGTGCCTCGACGCTGATACCCCCGAGATGGATCACGGCGTCGACGCCGTCGCAGGCATCGCGCATCACCTTCTCGTCGGTCACCGACCCCTGAAGCACCTCCACGTCCTCGCCGTCGGCGGGAGGCTCCGGAGTGACCAGGTCCAGCAGGCGCAGCGTTCGTCCCTCCCGCGCCAGCCGGGGCCGCATCAACCGGCCCAAACCACCGTTCGCACCGGTGATGAGCACTGTCTGGGTCATCACGCTCCTTCCTGTCTCAGGGCCGATCGGACCGGCGCAACGCAGCGATCCGGTCCAGGTACTCGGCGTACTGCTCGCCGTATTTGTCGATGACCGACTTGGTGGCCGCGCGCCAGGGCGCGATGTCGTCGACGCGGGTGATCGTCACCCCCGCCTCGCGCAGCTTCTGCATGTCGGCGTCGACCTGCTCGTTCCACTTCTTTCGCTGGTACGGCACCGCGTCGAAGGCGGCCTGCTGCAACAGGTTCTGGTCCTCGGTGGGCAGATCCTCCCACACGCTTCGGTTGACGATGAGGATCTCGGCCACGCGCATGTGTTCGTCGAGCGTGAAGTTCGGCGCGACCTCGTAGTGCGACGCCGAGAAGTAGCTCGGTGCGTTGTTCTCCGCCCCGTCGAGAAGACCGCTCTGCAACGAACTGTAGACCTCGCCGTAGTTCATCGGTGTCGGAGAGCCGCCGAGCGCGCTGATGAAATCCATGATCACCGCTGCCTGTTGCACGCGGAACTTGAGCCCGCGCACGTCCTCGGGTGTGGTGATCACCCGGTCGGTCGTGTAGAAGCTGCGCGCGCCCGGATCGAAGTAGCAGAGCCCCTTGAACCCGGCACGGTCCAACTCGCCGAGCAGCTTGCGGCCCCCGTCCTCGGCATCGAGGAACCGCCACATGTGGTCGGCGTCATCGAAGATGAACGGCAGGCCGAACAGTCCCATGGGACCGGCGAACTCGGCCATCGGCGCGGAGCTCACCCGGGTCATCTCGATGACGCCCAGTTGGACCTGCTCGATGATGTCGGACTCCTCGCCAAGGCGTCCGCCGGCATAGACCTGGATATCGATGCGACCGCCGCTACGTTCCCGGACCAGGTCGGCGAACCGCTTGTCACCGAGGGTGGTGGGGTAGTTCTCGGGGTGGGTCTCGGCGAGGCGGAACCGGTGCTGCGCCCCTGTCCCGCTTCCGCCAAGTCCGCAGGCGGCCAAGGGAACTGCGGCCAGCGACACGGCTGCAGCAGCGCCGGCCTTGAGTGCGGTGCGCCGACTGAACGCTGTGAGGCGCCGGATCTGAGCGGTCATGATTCCCACTTTCTAGAGGCCGAGCAGGCCCGGTAGGGCCAGGGACAACTGCGGCAGGAACGTGATGAGCAGGAGCACCAAGAGCATGGGGACCAGGAACACCGGGAGTGCCCGTGAGACCTTCTCGATCGAGATCTGGCCGATCGCAGCCCCGACGAACAGGACGTTGCCGACCGGCGGTGTGATGAGGCCGATGGCGAGGTTGAGCAGCAGCATGATGCCGAACTGGACCGGGTCCATCCCGATACTCGTGGCGACCGGCAGCAGGATCGGCGTCATGATCAAGATCAGTGGCGCCATGTCCATCACGGCGCCGAGCGCGAGCAGCAGCAGGTTGATCACCAGCAGGATGACGATCTTGTTGTCCGAGATGCCCAATAGTGCTTGGGTGACCGCCTCGGGGACCTGGAGGAAGGTCAAGAAATACCCGAACGCCCCGGCCGCCGCGATGATGAACAGCACGATCCCGAGCGTTCGTGCGGTGCGCTGGAGGATCGGGATGAAGCCCGACAGCGGGATGTCGCGGTACACGAAGAAGGTCAGGAAGAAGGCGTAGACACAGCCGATGGCCGCGGACTCGGTCGCGGTGAAGATGCCACTGAGGATTCCGCCGAGGATGATCACCGGCATCAGCAGGCTCAGCAGCCCTTCCCACACGATGCGTGGGACCTCACTGACCGGGACGAGGGTCTCCTTGGGGTACCCACGGCGGACGGCGAGCAGGTAGGCCAGCACCAGAAGCGACAAGCCGATCAGCAGACCGGGGACGATGCCTGCGACGAACAGGGCACCGATCGACACCCCGCCCGCGGCCATCGAGAAGATCACCAGGTTGTGGCTGGGCGGAATCATCACGGCCTGCGCGGCTCCGGTGATGGTCACGCAGACGGCGTAATCGGCGTCGTACCCTTTCTGTTTCATCATCGGGATGGTCGCCGACCCGATGGCCGAGACGTCGGCGACCGACGAACCCGACAGTGCACCGAAGAAGGTACTGGAACCGATGTTGATCATCGCGAGGCCGCCGCGCAGCCAGCCGACGAACAGACTCGCGAACGCGATCAGTCGCCGGGAGATCCCGCCGGCGGCCATGATCTCGCCCCCGAGGATGAAGAACGGGATGGCGAGCAGCGCGAAGATGTCGAGGCCCGCGACCATCCGTTGCCCGACGATGGGCAGCGGCAGGTCGAGATAGAACGCCTCGAACACCGCCGCCAGCGCGAGCGCCAGGGCGATCGGGATGCGCAGCAGGATGAGCACGGCGAATCCTCCGATGAGGATTCCCACAGCGATGGGGTCGATGGACACGCGGACTCCAGCTCAGTCGATGGGGGCGTCGTCGGCCGGTGTCCCCAGGTAGCGCTGGGTTTTCACACCGAAGACCTGCAGGACGGTGTAGAGGCAGATCATCGCCCCGGCCACGGGCAGCACCACGTAGAGGACGCTGCGCGGTAGTCCGGTGCCGGGCAGCGTCGCAAAACGGGTGGCCGCGGCGAAGCTGATGCCCTGGTAGATGAGGTAGAGCCCGAACAACAACGCCAGCAGTGGGCTCAGCCACTCGACGATCCGCCTCGTCGCGGGCGGGAATCGGTCGACGACGAACGTCAGCGCGATGTGCGCCCCCTCGCGGAAGCCGAGGGCGGTCATGAGGAACCCGATCCACACCATGAGGATTCGCGCGGTCTCCTCGGTCCAGCCGGGCGTGCTGCCGAGGACCTGTCTGTCCCACACCTGCCAAAGGACCACCAGGAGAACGGCACAGAGACACAGCAGGACCAAGGCCTCGAACACGGTGTCCAGCCCACGCCGAATCTGTTTCAGGAGTGTCATCGTTCTCTCAGATCCTTGATGTCGTCGGGGCCGACCGTGCCGCCTCGCCGAGCAGGTGCCTGCGGTCCGGCCCAGCGAGCCCGAGATGGTAGAGATGCAGCTCGCGGGCCCCGGCCTCCAGAAGAGCCGCGACGTGCGGCCCGAACGAGTCCTCGATGGTCGGCGGCAGCACGGTGATGTACGACGCAGGCACGGCACGCCCGTCGAGGGCCTTCACCAGGTCGCGGACCGTCTCGATCGAACTGCCACCGGTTGCCCAGCACTGCGATACCACCACATCGACGTCGTCGGCCGCCGTCGGCGTCAAGCCGGGTAGAGCTCCGGTCGCCCACGGGTCGGGCTGTGCGTGCAAGGCGATCTCCAGCGGCGCGACTGTTCGCACGGCGTCGATCACTCTGTGCCGCAACATATCCGTGGCCGCATGCCGGATCGCCAGGAGCGTGTCCAGGACGGTGTGGTCGGGTGCACCGGCGCGCAGGCTCGCGACGATCCGGTCCGGGTCGAGGCCCCGAGCCCGCCAGGTGTCTCGGCAGGCAACGCAGCAGCAGATCGACAGCAGCCGTTGGGTTTCCGCGTCGTAGGCACCCTCGGTCTTTTCATGGTGCCCGCCGTGCACGATGCCGAGCTGGCCACAGGCCTCCAGCACGACCGAGGAGCAAGGCACGCCACGCACCGCCTCGGCAGCCAACGTGGCGGCGTACTCGCGCACCTCGGCTGACTGCGGGCAGAGTGCGTAGGGATACGGCTCGCCGAAACAGTTCACCACGGCCACATCGGGATTCGCCTCGCCGAGCCGAGTGGAGTGGGTCAGCACGATCCACGCGGCCACCTCGATCCCGGCGTCGATCAGTATGGCGGCGGCGTGGCCGAACGGGTCGTCATCGTTCACCCAATCCGCGGGCGCGGGCACCAGCCGTCGATTCGGCCAGGCCTCGGGGCGTATCGGCCGGTACAAGGCGGCGTGGCGCGCGGTGACCAGCCGGGTGCGCGGGTGCAGCGGAGTCGCGGCCCGGGTGGAGTGGTACGCCGCGGCAAGCGCGACCCGCGAGATTCCGAGTGCCCGGGCTCGGTCGACGAAACCCGGGTCTCCGATGACATCCCACGGATAGGCATATCCGACCACACGCGCCGAACCACCGGGCTCGCGATCGGTTGCCGTCATCGTGCTCCTGAGTGTCGCGGGATACTCAACCGCCCTTATATGACGCGGGCCACATCACATTGGCACTCTGACAAATCGCTGTCCAAGCCCAATTTCGCATCGATCGATACGCTCATTGCATCAATTTGCCGGCACGGTCCCCGGTGTTGGATCTGCAGTTCGGCGAGGAGTTTCCCGCGAGGTCAGAGCCTGCCGACGGTGCGCTCCGGGGTCACGCGTACGACGGTCATCGCGACATCCCCGTAACGGGCGGCGGCGTCGGCGTTACCCTCGGCGTAGGTCTTCCCGGTGTACTTGACTGCCAACGCATCTCGCAGTTGGTGGCCACCTTCGGTGTGCAGCGTCGCCTTGCCGTGAATCACGGCATATGTGTACGGCTCGTCGGGCGGGCTGAGCAGAATGCTCACCCGCGGGTCACGCCGCAGGTTGCGTTCCTTGCGGCTGCCTGTCGCAACCGCGAGCAACACGTCGTCGCCGTCGCGGCCGACCCAGACCACCGACTGCTGCGGTGCACCGTCGGGGTCGATGGTGGCCACCGTCCCGAACACCGGTGCGTCGAGCACCTGACGGAGCCGGGCCGGTGACACGCCCATGGCAGCCGACGCCAGCGAGCTCAGCAGCACGGTGGTCTGGTCGTACAACCGGTCAGCGAGTGCCGCGTCGAACGCCGGGCCGTGCACATCAATGGGCCTACCCTCCACGACCGCGGTCAGCGGCTCCGCTGGAGGATGATCCAGGATGTCGAGGATCGGCACGATCGCGTCTTCGACCGGTTGCGCCGTCGCGCGTATCTGCTCGATCCGGTCCGCCGTGGCCGCGTCGTACTCACCGGAGAACCCGGTGTTCACCACACCCGGGTGCACCAACACGTACCGCGTCTTCGGCGACACCCGCCTGCGGGCGAAGCCGACCCCCAGCAGATCGTTGAGCTGGCCGCCTTGGGCGAGAATGCGCTGCGGCTCGTAGTCGTGCTCGCCGCCCAGATCGTCCCAGCGGATCGAATCCGTGCCGCTGCCAGGGCCGCTCACATTCAGGATGACCGGCGCCTCGGCCGCGTCCAGCAGGCCCACCAAGCGGTGGCTGAGCACGAATCGGCTCAGGTAGTACAGCGCGAAGGTGTGCTCCAGACCCTCGGCAGTCACTGCCCGTGTGGTCCGGAAATGCCGAGCGCACAGCACCAGTCCGTCGATCTCGGAGATGCAGTTGCCGATCTCGTCGATCGCTCGGCGGGTCTGGCTCACCAGGCTGAGGTCGGCGACCACGAAGTGCGCCCGGTCGACAGCACCGATATCGGCCGCGGAATCGAGGAATGCCTGGCCTTTCGCGGTGTCACGCCCGATCACCACGACCTCATGTCCGAGCTTCAACCGGTTCGCCGCAATCGCCTTGCCGATGCCGTCGGTACCACCGGAAATGACAAACGTCCCCACTGACTGACTCCCTTGTCCGCGACCCCTTTACGGGAGCTACATGGATCAGGGGTGATCTATTCCGGGCCGGGTGCCGTGTCGGCGAGCACGGGCCCGGACTGCCTCGTCGAGCAGCGTGTCCGCCAATCGTGCCGTTGCCGGCGTCATGCGATCAGCCGGCGGCGAGGCCAGGTACACCTGCCATATCACCGCGATCTCCAACGTCACGGCGGTCAGATTGCCGAGTCGACGGGCTTCGGATGCCGGCATGAGTGCCGTGCCGAGGCCATTGGCGACCAGGTCTGCGACGGCGGCGAAGCCCGCGGGAACCTCATACTGGGTGCGCGCCTGCACCCCCGCCGCACGGAACGCATCGTCGGTCAGACGGCGCAGTCCGAACTCTGGAGGAAATCCCACGAGATCCTCGGTTCCGAGTACATCCAGGCTTACGCGTCGTCGCCTTGCGACCGGGTGGTCGGGTCGGCAGACGAACACCATCGGCTCCTCGAACAGCAGCCGCATCTCGAGTTGTGGTGGAAATCGGTTGGGTACGGAGATCAGCGCCAGGTCCAGGGATCCTTCGATCAAGGCGGACAGGTACGCGGAGGCACCGGATTGGCTCAGCCGTAGGCGTAGCCGAACGTGCGGGTGTGCGCGGTGAAAGTCACCGAGCGCACGGGCCACGTCCATCGGACCGAAGGAGATCAGCGAGCCGAAATCGACTGTGCCCGAGAGTTCACCGCGAAATTCGCTGACCACGTCAACAGCATTTCGGGCTTCGCGCAGCACGCCGAGGGCGTATGTACGGAACCGGTCCCCCGCGGCGGTGAGGCTGATTTGCTGCCGTGTGCGGTCGAAGAGTTCGACCCCGAGTTCGCGTTCCAGTTTGGCCACTGAACTCGACAGTGCCGATTGCACGACATGCACACGCTGGGCGGCGCGGGTGAAGCTCAGCTCCTCGGCAACGGCGACGAAGTGTTCCAACTGTCGCAACTCCATACCGAACACTATCTCTCTGAGAGATGACCCTTATCTAAAACAATCGCTGGACTTGATGACACGACAGCGATGTGCTGGAGGCATGAACACAACACCGTTCGGTGACGTCGCCGGCTTCCGCGTGAGCAGAAGGCAGTTCGGCCGCATCAGCGCGATCACCGCCGGCGTGGCCACCTTGGCGGCATGTGGGTCCCCGTCGGCCCCGCAGGCGCCGACCCCTCCGTCGACGCCGGCACACGTTCTGGGCCAGGTCAATCAGCTGACTGCCGGCGATCTCGATGTCGGCTACGTGGAAGCCGGCCCTGCCACCGGCCAACCCGTCATCCTCCTGCACGGCTGGCCCTACGACATCCACAGCTACGCCGACGTTTCGGCGCTGCTGGCCGCCCAGGGGTTCCGCGTCATCGTGCCCTATGCGCGGGGCTTCGGATCCACACGGTTCCTGTCGAAGGACACCCTCCGCAACGGACAGCAGGCCGCACTGGCGCACGACGTGCTGGCGCTGATGGATGCACTGGACATCCGGGACGCGATCCTGGCCGGATACGACTGGGGTGGACGCACCGCCAACGTGGTGGCCGCTCTGTGGCCGCAGCGCTGCAGCGGCCTGGTCGCCGTCAGCGGCTACATTGTCGTCAACCTCGCGAGCAATCTGCAGCCGCTGGCCCCACAGGCCGAGCACGGCTGGTGGTACCAGTACTACTTCGCCACACCGCGCGGTGAACGCGGCTACCGGGAGCACACCCGCGACTTCAACCGGCTGATCTGGCAGCTCGCCTCCCCGGCTTGGCAATTCAGTGACGAGGCCTACGCACAGAGCGCAGCGTCGTTCGACAACCCCGATCACGTGGAGATCGTCATCCACAACTACCGCTGGCGCCAGAGCCTGGCTGCCGGCGAACCCCGCTTCGACGCCGACGAGCAACGCCTCGCCGAGCGGCCACCCATCGTCGTCCCCACCATCACCATCGGCAGCGACTTCGATGGCGCCGCCAAAGACGGCGCAGCGTATCGCGCGCTCTACACCGGCTGGCACCAGCATCGGGTTCTCGACGGCATCGGCCACAACGTGCCACAAGAAGCACCCGAGGCCTTCGCCGCGGCCGTCGTCGACGTCCACGCCCAGAGAGGCAGCCACCGATGAATGATCGGGCCGGCGCGGGTCACGGGCTCCGCCCACTGATGGCCCCGTTGTCCAACCGGGTGGTGGCCGACGCACTGGCCCGAACGTTCGCCGCGACGGTCAATCCGGCACCCAAACCCGGCGTTCGCTTCTCGGACATCACCTGCCGCACATCAGATGCCGCGATCCCGACACGGCACGGGACTGTCTTCGCGCGCATCTATCATCCGCCCGCAGCGGGGGCCACGTCGGCGGTGTACGTCAATGTCCACGGTGGCGGCTTCGTCGTCGGTCACCCGGAACAAGACGACCCGTGGTGTCGTTACCTCGCCACCCACGCCGAAGTCGTGGTGGTCAACCCAGACTATGTATTGGCTCCCCGGCACCGATTTCCCGCGGCCTCACAACAAATCTACGACGTCGTGTGCTGGGCGGCCGCTCCCGACCGGGACTGGGACGGCAGCCGCATATGCGTCGGTGGACAGAGCGCGGGCGGCAACCTCAGCGCCGCGGCCGCGCGACTGGCCTTGCGACACGGCACGCCCCGCATCTCGCTGCAGGTCCTGCACTACGCGCCGCTCGACCTCGTGACACCCACGCGTGACAAACCTTCCACCATCGGGCGCCGGGCCGTCATGAAACCGTGGATGGGCGAGGTGTTCGACACCGCCTACATCCCTGACCCGGCACAGCGGCGCGATCCGCTGGCGTCACCCGCCTGGGACCAGGCCACCGACGACCTCTCCGGTATCGCCCCGGCTGTGGTCGTGACGGCCGAATTCGACCGGTTACGCAATGAGGCACGGACGTACGCCGAGCGGCTCCGGTCGTTCGGCGCGTTGCGGGAGTATATCGAAGTGCCCGACGTGGACCACGGGTACAACATCATGACCAACGCGACCGATGTGACTCGCGGTGTCTATGACCGCGTCGCGCACCATGTGCGACGCGCAACCGAGGGCGGCGGTCAGGGCCGCTCGTAGACCCCGGTCAGTGTGCCGCGAGCCGTCACGTAGCGGCGGATCGCGTGCAGGAGTTGCCCTTTGGTCTCGACGGTGGCAGGCACCGGACTGCCCAGCGCGAACAGGTGGAAGCGGTAGTGGTGGCAACCGTGGCCCGGTATCGGGCGCGGCCCTGAATATCCCCTCCCGAGTGGGGTTTTCAGGAACCGGATATCGGCGCTGGTGGGTTGCAGTGCGCCCGCGTCGATGTGGTCACGCTGGGGATCGAGAATCGCGATCGTGTGTATCAGCGGCCGGGGCAGCGGTACGTCGTCGTCTTCCATGATCAGCACCAGCGCCGCCGTGCCATCGGGAACGCCGGTCCAGCGCAGGTCTGGGGACTGGTTGTCCCCCACGCCTCTACCGGCACATTTGAGCGGCATGCTCCCGCCATCGTCGAAGGCGTCGCTCGTGACGACGATGGTCTCGGGAACGCCGATCCCCGCCAGAACGCTGCGGTGATTACCGGCACGAGCTTTGCGCAGCAGGCGGCCGAGGGTGGTCATGCGCCGCCACCTGATCCGGCCACAGCCACCGCGGCTGAGCGCAACGTCTCGGCGAGTTCGGCCGGCAGATATCCCCGCTCGGCCAGCCGGGGCAGCACACCTCCGCCGGCGAGGATGTCGAGGATCAGGTCGGGCAGCACGGGAACCGTGCCACCGGCGCCGGTGGTGTCGTTGTGCCATTCGCCGGTGCCCAGATCGAAGGTTCCGATGTCGCCGTCGGAGAAGGCTTCTGTGACGCCAGGGACGGTCATGGCCGGAAGGCCCGCGTTGACGGCGTTGCGGAAGAACAACGAGTTGAACTCCTCAGCCACGAGCGCGGCGACCCCGAGCTCGTTGAACAGCGCGGCCACCGGACGCGAGGACCCGAGCCCGAAGTTGTTGCCGGCCACCACAATGTCACCTCTCTGGACCTCATCGGTCCAGCCGGGCCGCACCTGGTAGAAAACCATCTTCGCCGCCGCGGCCACGTCGAGCTTCATGGCGTCGGGCGGGTACATGGCGTCGGTGTTCAGACTGTCGCCGAACACCCAGACCCGTCCGGTCACAGTGAGACCTGTAGTCACTGGGCCACAACCTTTCTGGCATCGGTGATGTGGCCGGCCACCGCGGAGGCCGCGACGGTGGCCGGTGAGGCCATGTAGATCTCGGCCTCGGTCGAGCCCATGCGGCCGGTGAAGTTGCGGGTGCTTGAGGTCAGGCAGACTTCGCCGGGCCCGACGACGCCCATGTGATACCCGAAGCACGCGCCGCAGGTGGAATTGGTGATCACGGCGCCGGCGTCGGCGATGTCCTGCAGGTAGCCCAGCCGCATCGCGTCGCGGTAGACCTGCTGGCTGGCCGGGGTGACGATCAGGCGCACACCTGGCGCGACGCGACGCCCGCGCAGGATCTCGGCGGCGATACGCAAGTCGTCGAGTTGTCCGTTGGCACACGAACCGATGAACGCCTGGTCGATCTTGCGGGGCTCGACCTCGTCGACCGAAACTCCGTTGCGTGACACCGTTCCCGGGCGCGCGACGTAGGGTGCGAGCGCGGACAGATCGATCTCGCGGACCGCGGCATAGGCGGCGTCGGGATCCGCGTGTGCCGGTTCGTAGCTGGTGATGCCCAGGTCGTCGAAGTGCTCGGCGAGGACATCGTCGTAGGCGAAGGTGGAGAAGTCGGCCGAGATCTCGGCGCCCTGGGTGGCGATGGTGCGGCGATCATTGAGTGGGATCGACGCCAGCCCGGGTCCTCCGTATTCCAGGTTCGAGTTGGTGGCATCGCCGAAGGCGTCGGCGATGTACAGGAAAACGTCCTTGCCGCTGACGCCGGCCGGCATCGAACCGATCAGTTCGTAGCGGATCGTGGGGCTCGCCTGAAACCAGGTTTGCCCCGTACACAGGATCGAATACACCTCGGCGGGGCCCAGGCCGCGTGCGGCGGTGTTGAAGGCGCCGCCCGCGCAGGTGTGGCTGTCGGTGCAGGCGAGGATCTCGCCGGGGCGGGCGAGCCCGTTCTCGGCGATCACCTGATGGCAGATGCCGTGCCGGCCAACGTCATAGAAGCGTTCGATGCCGTAGTCGCTGGCGAACTTGCGGGCGTTGGGTCCGCCCGCGGCGTCCTTGATGGTGGGCGCCGGTACGGCATGGTCCATCACGATGGCGACCTTGGACGCGTCGTTGATCTTCAGCGGTTGCATCCACATGGTGGCGAACTGCAGGTCGATCAGGACGGTCATGTCCACCTCGACGGTGACGATCTCACCGGCATGGACCTCGGCGACGCCCGCTTTACGGGCCAGGATCTTTTCGATCATGGTCATGCCCATGTCAGGCCTCCTGTCTGGCGGTGGGGGGCTGGTATTTCTCGCCGAGGGCAGACCATTCGGCCATGCCGACGAGGTCGAAGAACTCCTGGGGCTTGCTGGGCGCGAAGTCCTCGACGTCGACGCCTCGCAGCCGGCAGAGGGCGGTCAGCGCTCCGAGGGTGGCCTGGGACAGCACAGCGGAGGGGTGGATGGCGACGGCGAACCCGAGTTGTTGCAGCCGCTCGACGGACTGATCGGGGGTCAGGCCGCCGATGACGAGGTTGAGCAGCAGCGGCGCGTCGACCTCGGCGGCGATCTGCTCGATCTCCGCGGTGCTCTGGGGCGCCTCGACGAACAGGATGTCCGCACCCGCCGCGGCGTAGCGGTTCGCGCGCCGGATCGCCTCGTCCAGACCGAGCGGTCCGCGGGCGTCGGTCCTGGCGATCACCAGCATCCCGTCGTCGGTGCGTGCGTCGAGGGCGGCGCCCAGGGTGCGCAGGAAGTCGTCGGCGCTGACCAGTTCTTTGTCGGGCAGGTGGCCGCATCGCTTCGGAAAGGCCTGATCTTCGAGTTGGATCGCGGCGACGCCGGCATCCTCGTACTCACGCACGGTGCGGATGACGTTGATGGGCGCGCCGTATCCGGTGTCGGCGTCGGCCAGCAGCGGCACGTCACCGAGCGCCCGCACGGCCATCCGCGCGCGTTCGACCATCTCGGCCTGGGTGACCAGACCGATGTCAGGGAGCCCGAAGCCCGCGGCGGCGACGCCGGCGCCGGTCAGGTAGGCCGCGCTGTGACCCGTGCGCTTGGCCAGATGCGCAGAGATGCCGTCATAGACGCCGGGAGCGACGATCAGCTCCTTGCGCTCAAGGAGTTCTCCTAGGCGCCTTCGTGATCCGGTGTTTCGGGCCATCAGTCCAGAACCCTTCCCACCGGGCCCGAGAGAAGCTCGACCAGCGGTGCGACGTCAGGGACCTCGGGTAGTCCGAGGACTGCGTGCTGGATCGCGGCTGCACGGTCGGCGGGCATGACGGGCGCGACCAGGCGGGCGAACTTGTCCACGACCTCGTGGTTGGTCACGGGGTCGCATGGGTTCCCGTGTGGTGCCATCACCGACGCGGTCTCGGTGCTGCCGTCGCTGAACATCAACGTCAGGTGCGTCTGGAACCGCTCGGTGGGCGCCAATGCGTCGATGCTTTCGTCCAACTCGACGTGGGTGCGCGCCAGCAGCTGCCACACGTCGTCGGCGTCGAGGCGTTCGGCGGTGAACTGTTGCGGTAACGCGGCACCGTCGAGCAAGGTGACCGCGGCAGCGTAGCCGATGTTCATCTGGGCGCCGATCGCGGTCAGTGGTCGCTGCGGCTGCCACCAGCCGTGGTGGTAGACGACGTCGCCGACGCGGATGTCGATGCGCTCGATTGTGCGACCGTGCAGGCGGTTTCGCAGTGTGCGCGCGGCTTCGACGACACCGTGCAGGCCGCCCATGACCGCCCAGGATTTCACCATGATGGCGGTGGTCTGCCACTCGTCGCCCAGTCCGCGGGTGATCGCGGAGGCATCGGGCCGGTGGCCTTCGCCGTAGACCGCGAGGAAACCGCCGTAGGGCCGCTCCAAGACCTGGTCGATGCCCGTATAGCCGGACTGTGCGAGCGCGGCGGAGTAGAAGCCGTTGCGGGCGGCGAAGCCGTGTTGCATCCGCTTGCCCATCGCCTCGTACTGGGCCGACATCAGCCCCGCCGATTGCGTGGCGGCGAAACCGACGGCGTCCTCGAGCTGCTCGCCGTTCAGACCGCGAAGCTTGCCGCAGGCCACCGCGGTGGCGATGCCGCCGAAGACGGGACCGGAATGCCAACCGCGGGAGAGCATCTCGGTGCCACCCAGGGTGCGCCCGATCCGCGGGCCGGTCTCGAAGCCCACGATCGCAGCCAGCAGCAACTCCTTACCGCTCACCGGTCGGTCCAGGTGCGCTGCCGTGGCGAGCAGTGCCGGGACCACCAGTGAGGCCGAGTGCAGCGGTGCGTAGGGATGAAAGTCGTCGAGTTCGAAGCCCTGGATGAAGGTGCTGTTGAGCAGGACGGCGCCGACCGGTGTGCTGGTGCGCCCTGTGCCGATGACGGGGACGGCTCCGTCGCCCTCGATACCCAGCACCGCGTCGGTGGCCAGGCGCGACCACGGCAGCTGCGCCCCGACCAGGGCGCAGCCGATGCCGTCCAACAACAGATGGGCCGCCCGCACCCGGACGTGCTCGGGCACCTGATCCCATTCCAGGGTGCGCACCCAATTCACCAACTGGCCCGTCGGGCCCTCGGGCGCGCTGGGGTCGGTCAATGTGTTCACCTGACCCATTGCAGAGATCGGGTTGCGTAGAAGCCAGTCAACTTGCGAAATCTGCAAGTACGATTTCGTCGTGGCCACCACCGCGCTGCGCGGGCTCCACGTACTGGAGACCCTCGCCGGGATGCGCCAGCCCGCGACGCTGCGCGATGTCGCCGCACGCGCCGGGCTCTCGGAGTCGAACGCGTTCCGGATTCTGCAGGCACTCGAAAACGAGGGCTACGTACACCATCTCGGGCGATCCGGTTACCGGTTGGCCAGCCGGGCGCTGGCCCTGGCCACCGTCATCGGTCCACGACCGGCCATGCTCCGCCTGATGCATCCGATCGTCGCCCGGTTGGCCGCAGTCAGCGGTGAGGCCGCCGTTGTGCACCTGCGAGCGGGGCAGTTCCGGGTGCTGGTGCTGGGCGTTCCGGCGCCCTCGGGGCCGATCGTCGACCCGGCCGGCGTCCTCGGGGAGCGCTCACCGCTGGCCGCCGGCGCCAGCGGCCGGATCATCCTGGCCTACCTAACCGAGACGGAGCTTGCCTTCGTCGACCTCGACGGCGTGACCCCCGAGCAGCTCGCCGAAATTCGCGATCGCGGGTATGAAACGTCCTACGGCGAGAACCATCCGGGCATCAACGGCATTTCGGTGCCCCTGCTCGCGACGCCCGACGATCCCGGCGCTGCGCTGATTGTGTTGGGGTCCATGACGATCGCGGGGCCGGCGGAGCGGCTGCCGCCTCGGGCCGTGACGCGCCTGGTGGGACCGCTGCTGGGCGCCTGTAGGGATCTCAGCCCACGGCTGGCCGCACTGCTGGGCCCCAATCCGGGCGCCACGATCGACGCGCTCGATCTCTAGATCAGCGAATGAGGCGGAAGAATCCGCGCACCTGCTCGACGAGTGACTCCGGCTGTTCCATTGCCGCGAAATGGCCTCCGCGCGGGAGCTCTTCGAACCAGCGCAGGTCGGTGAACCGCAGTTCGGCCTCTCGCCGTGACGGGCGGGAGATGTCGCGTGGATAGATCGACAGCCCGGACGGCGCGGTCACCTTGTCACGGAAGTTGGCGAAGCTCTCCCAATACAGGCGCGCCGAGGACGTGGCCGACGCGGTGAACCAGTACACGGAGATCTCGTCGAGAATCTGTTGCCGGGACACCGCGTCCTCGGGGTGGCCGTTGTTGTCCGTCCAGGCCCAGAACTTTTCGGCGATCCATGCGGCCTGACCTGCCGGGGAATCGGTCAGGCCGTAGCCGAGGGTCTGCGGGCGTGTGGCCTGCTGCGCCGAGTAGCCGCGGCCGGTGCGCTGGAATTCGTTGGCGGCAGCCAGGTTCGCCAGCTCCGCGGGTGTCGGGTCGTCGAACGTGCCCGCGGCCACGGACCCCATGTTCAGGTGGACGCCGGCGACCCGCTCAGGCGCCACCTCGCCCAGCGCGCCGGAGACTGCCGAACCCCAGTCGCCGCCCTGCGCGCCATACCGCTGATAACCCAGCGAGACCATCAACGTGTCCCAGGCACGCGCGATACGGGTGATGCCCCATCCGGTCGTCGAGGGCTTGTCGCTCCAGCCGTACCCAGGCAACGACGGGGCGACCACGTGGAACGCGTCGGCCGGATCTCCGCCGTGCGCGCGGGGATCGGTCAGCGGCCCCAGTACCTCCAGGAACTCGAGCACCGACCCCGGCCACCCGTGCGTGAGCACCAGCGGAAATGCCGTCGGCTCCGGCGAGCGCACGTGCAGAAAGTGGATGCCCAGCCCGTCGATCGTGTCGCGGAATTGCGGAAAGGCGTTGAGCCGCTCGGCGAATCCGAAGTCGTAATCGTGTGCCCAGCTGTGGCAGAGCTCCTGCACATAGGCCAGCGGAATCCCCTGTGACCAGTCGTCTACCGGCTCGGGTTCGGGCCACCGTGTCCGGCGCAGGCGATCTCGCAGGTCCGCGATCTCGGCTTCGGTGATCCTGACCTCGAACGGTTCGGTCACAGCGGGTCTCCATTCTGGCGCGGCAAGAGTCGGCGCGGTCGGCTTGCAGCGCCTCAGATCACTTGTTCGGTGGGCCGGATGAGGATCTCGTTGACCGCCGCGTGCGCGGGCCGGGTGACCATGTACACGATCGCGGACGCGATGTCGGCGGGGTCAAGGGGCGCACCGGTCGTGGCATCGGGGGCACCCTTGCTTCCGCCGGTAGTCATCTCGGTCCGAACCACACCGGGCTCCACCACCCCGACGCGAACACGCCTGGTCGCCAACTCTTGCCGCAACGCCTCCGTGAACGCGCCGACGGCGTGCTTGCTCGCGGCGTAGACATTGCTCGACGGTCCTGGGACGAGCCTGCCTCCGACAGAGCTGACGGTCACGATGTCGGCCACCCCACGCTCCCCCTCGCTGGCCCTGACCACCAGAGGCAGTGCTGCGTGCGTGACGTTCAGAACGCCACCGATGTTCACGTCGATGGTGCGGTGCCAGTCGGCGAGATCGGCTTCGACGGCCGGTGCGTTGGCCAGGAATCCGGCGTTGTTGACCAAGATGTCGATGCGGCCGAACTCGTCGGCGATGGCTTGCACGGACCGAGCGACGGTCGCGCCGTCGGTGACGTCCACCTCGTGGGCGTGCGCTCGACCTCCGTCGCGTTCGATCACGTCGACCAGTTCTTCGAGTCGCGCGAGTCGACGGCCGAAGACCCGCCACGGTGGCGCCTTCGGCGGCGAGGGCACGGGCCGTCGCCCATCCGATGCCGCTCGATGCGCCGGTCACCAGGGCAACCGTGTCGGCGAGCCTCTTGCCTGTCATAAGGAACGCCTCCTCTGGGGTACGGGACGGTGCAACGATGCGTCGTCCCCTGTGCATTCCCGAGTTGGCGAAGTCGTTCCCCGCTCCGGTCAGGACGCTCGAGACCGGACAGGCTCACCGGCGTTCTCGGCGAAAGCTCGGAACACCGCAAGGCTGTCCTCGTAGACGTGGTGACGGGTGACGAGGCCGTTCTCCACCGTCAGGTGCAACGCAAAGGCAGCCTCATAGCTGCGCCCGGTCGGACCGGCGGTGTTGCGGAGCTCGCCGAGCACGACGGCGTCAGCGCCGTCCACCAGGACGGAAAACACCTCGGCGGAACTCTGTTTCGCCACATGGTGGTCGGCGATCAGACGGAAGTGCTCCTCGACGCCGGCACGGGTCGATCGCTGTTGGATCCATGGGACAACTCCCATATGATCACCGGCCGGCCAGCTGAGCTTCCACGAAACCTCCTCGGCATAGAGCTCGGCGATTCTTCCGGGGTCGCCGGCCGCGATGCGTCGAAGCAGTTCGTTGACCGTCTCACGGGTACTCACCACATGAGTTTGGCATTTCTCCTGTCCGTCAGGCCATTACGCGACAGGTAATGGCGGTTGAGCAGTCCGGTTGTCTAGTGCGCGGAGGGGTCGGCGATGGAGAAGTCCCACGTTCCCTCGGCGATGTCGGCGAGCCGCTGCAGGTAGGCGTTGCGGGACTCCTGGGACGTCGCCATGCGCTCACGGTCCAACACCGGAGCGCCGAGTTCGGCCGGCGGCAGGGTCTGGGCGGTGGCCTTCACGCCGTAGAACGGAAGGTGATCGTCGAAACCGCCGGGCGCGTAGAAGTTCAACACCCTGGCGTCCTCGTCGGATACCACCCGGAACGCGTGCCTGGTGGATTTCGGGATCCACACCGCGGCTCCCGGGCCGGCCCGCATCACCTCGTCGGCAGCACCGACCACCAACTCCAACTCGCCCGAAAGCACGTAGAAACCCTCTGCCTGGCGCTCGTGCACATGCGCGGGCGGGCCGGCCCCTGCTGGGATGACCTGTTCGAGAAGGGTGAATTCCCCGAGGGTTTGGTCCGCGGACATCAGGACGTTCCACAGCACGGCGCGATACCAGTACGCAGGGGATGCGCCGGCCTGGCCGAGTACTACTTCCGCGGGCTTGTCATCGGTCGTCACGGGACTGTCCGTCCACACGTATTACGGCATTCATGAAGGTCGACCTTTCTGGTGTGTGATGTCACATCGTGACATCACAGTAGCACTGATGTCGCGTCGTGACATCAGTCAGTCGGTCCGGGTCACCCGCCGGCAGGACGCCAAGTAGCGTTGGGCCATGCCCAGGTGGGAACACGGCAGCGAAGATCGTCTGAAGCAGGCAGCGACGGAGCTGTTCGAAGAGCGCGGTTTTCAGAACACCACGGCCGTCGAGATCGCCAAACGGGCTCGTGTGACCACCCGAACCTTTTTCCGGTACTTCGCGGACAAGCAGGCAGTGGTGTTCGCCGACGCCGAGCGGCTGCGCGCGGCGTTGATTCAGCAACTCGGCACCACCGCCGACGCCGGGCAGCCGCTCCGGTCAGTGACGGCCGTGTTGGCGGGCTTCGATTGGGAAAGTTTGGGATCGCGGGAATCTCAACGCCGACGCGATCGCATGATCGCATCGAATCCGGAACTGCTCGAACGTGATCTGATGAAGCAGCATGAAATGGCAGAAGCCTTCAGTGGTGTGCTGCGAGAGCGAGGGGTCGAGCCCTACGCGGCCGAACTCGCTGCGCGCGTGGGAATCGATGTGTTCCGCACCGCATACCGGCGCTGGCTGGCTGCCGACGAAGGTGACGCCGATCTGTCAGCGTTGGTCGAGGCCGTCATGACAGCGTTGAACAGCATCGCCCCGACGCCCAGAGGAAGTGAGACATGAAAATCGAGCAACGCAGCCCCGCCCCGACGGAGGCCGAACTGCGCCGAGAGCTGGCCGCGGTGTACCGCCTGGTCGCGCACCACCGGATGACCGACCTGGTGTTCACGCACATCTCGGTGCGGCTGCCCGGGAATGACCACCACTTCCTGATCAACCCCTACGGGTTGCTGTTCGAAGAGATCACCGCGTCGAGCCTGGTTCGAGTCGATCTGAACGGCAACGTCATTGGCGAGACGCCCTATTGCGTGAACCCAGCCGGTTTCGTCATCCACAGTGCGATCCACGCTGCGCGAGAAGACGCCGCCTGCGTGCTGCACACGCACACGCTGGCCGGCTGTGCGGTCGCGGCGTCGGCGTCGGGGCTCCTCCCGGTGAACCAGATCTCCATGGAATTTTTCAACCGCGTGGGCTATCACGACTACGAGGGCGTGGCGCTGAACCTCGATGAACAGAAGCGGCTCGTCGAGGACCTGGGCACGCACGACGCGCTGATCCTGCGCAACCACGGCCTGCTGACGGTGGGAGCGACCCCCGCACGGGCCTTCCTGCGGATGTACTACCTGAACAAGGCATGCGAAATCCAGATCGCCGCCTCGCAGCTCGGAGAATTGGTCATCCCGGACCCCCGCATCACCGAGCATGCCGCCCAACAGCTCGTGGGCGACGCAGCAGGGGACGACTACACCGACGACGTGGGATACGACCTGGCCTGGGCGGCGATGGTCCGGATGCTCGATCGCACGCAGCCGGACTACCGGGACTGACGAGCTGAAATAGCGCCGAGCCGCGCTCCGGAAGTCGCCGTGGATAAATACAGTCGCCAACCCGGCAGGTTCGGTTCACCAATCTTCATGCGGGGGCAGTGTTTTTCCTCCACGCTCTGCGTCCTCCAAGCGTGCCCGGCGTCCGCGTGACTACATCCATGTGTCGGAAAGCCCGCTGCCGAGGGGTGATTCAGGCGGTCCCCCGGTGTCCGAAGGACGGCGCAGTAAGAACCGCCGAGGCGTCGGCGGCGGCCGACCGCACCACCGCGCGCACCCGGTCGAGCGCCTGATCGGCCAGCGTGAAGTCGGTGCCGGCCACACCCAGTGCGCCAAGCACCTCTCCGCGGCGGTGGAAAACCGGGGCGGCCACCCAGCGCAATTGCCTTGCCGGATCCTGGGACACCACGGCCTCCGAGGACGTGGAGACGATTGCCTGCCCGAGTGCCGTCTGCTCGATCGCAGTCGTCAACCCGGGCCGGACCGGGATGGCGAATGGATCCAGCGACTCGACCGCGTCGACGATTACGAGATTGCCGCCGTACTGCTGGGCGAAGTGCGCGCTGAGCCCCGTCGCCGTCCGCAGCGACTCGAGCGCGGCCGCAACGGTCTTGCGCCACGGCGCATCAGAGAGCGCCGCGGCCGCGATCCCGAGAAACCGGGGGCCGATCCGGTAGGTGCTGTCGGGTTCGGCCACCACAAACCCCTGAGAAACGAGGTGTTGCAACAGCCGATAGACAGTGGCCTTGGGCAATTCGGTCCGAGCGGCGAGATCCACGATGCGATGACACCCTCCACGTTCGGACAACGCGGCCAGCACGTCGAGCACCTTCACCGCTGCCGCTCGCGGTGAATTCTCCGCTCCACTGTCATTCGTCGCCATCGCGAGTTATGGTAGCAGCGTTTCGTCAGATGAAACCGCCGTTTCATATTCGAAGGGCCGCCCCCTTGAACCCTCACACACCGCTAACCCGCCGACGGCTACTGACCGCGGCCGCCGCAGCTGTCCCGTTGCTCGGCATGCCTGCACTACTCGCAGGCTGCGACACCAGCGCCCCTGCCGCCGCAGGGCGGCGAATCCGGGTGTCACAGGCCTCCGACCCGACCACGCTCGACCCGCAGAAACAAGGGTCGATGACGACGATGAACGTGCTGATCAACATGTTCGACACGCTCACTGCCCGCGACATGAACAACCAGCTGGTACCCCGACTTGCGACCCGCTGGACCGCAATCGACGACCACCACTGGCGATTCGTGCTGCGCCGTGGGGTGACCTTCCACAACGGCGAGCGGTTCGACGCCCAGACGGTCAAATACAGCATCGAACGGTTGCTCGACCCGAAGACGCAGTCGCCGATCGTGGAGTTGCGCTACGTGACCGGTGTCCGGGTGATCGACCAATACACCGTCGACTTCGAGCTCAGTAGCCCCGACCCCGTGATCCCGGCCAAGCTCTCACTGTTTGGCGGCGTAATGGTGCCGCCGAAGTATCTGGCCGACGTCGGCGACGAGAAGTTCGCCGCCGCGCCCGTCGGCACCGGCCCGTTCCGGTTCGACAGCTGGAAGCGCGGCGTCGGCATCAAGATGCGGGCCTACGACAACCACTGGGCAAGCAGGCCGAGCTACGACGAGCTGGAGATACAGACCATCCAGAATCCCGCTTCGGCCTTGGCTGCGCTGCAGAGCGATGAGGTGGATCTGGTCACTGGCCTGGTCGCCGACGCCGCGCTACAACTCGAGGGCTACAAGGGCGTGAAGGTCCGTTCCTACCCCGGCCTACGGATGAGCTACCTCTCACTCGACACCACCGATCCGGTCTTCGCCGACGTCCGGGTGCGTCGGGCGCTCAATCACGCAATGGACGTTCCGCTGTTGGTCAAGGCCGCGCTCAACGGGCACGGCCGTGAAGTGCCGACGATGATCCCGCGAGAGTCTTTCGGGTTCGATCCCGCAATCGCGCCGTACCGACGGGACCGCGAACTGGCTCGGCGACTCCTGGCCGAGGCCGGGCACCCGCAGGGGCTGTCCACCACGCTCACCGCGTCCAGTACCGACGCGATGACCGCGCAGGCCATCGCGGGCCTGCTCACCAAGGCCGGCGTTGACACCAAGGTGTCGCTGCTCGACCCGTCGACGTACTCGCAACGGCTGACCAGCGACAACCGCAAGGCGCTCGGCCCGATGTATCTGGCCGCGAGCACCGGCTGGACGCTCGACGGCTCCAGCCCGATCCAATCGAACGTGCGCACCGGCCGCCGGCAGAGCCGCTGGTCGAACCCGCAGGCCGATCAGCTCATCGACGCCGAGGAGAACTCGATCCTCCCGGAAGACCGGCAAAAGGCGTTCAGCGCCCTACAGCACCTGTTCAACAAGGAGGCCCCCTTCGTGTTCCTCTATCAGGCCGACACCATCGTCATCTCCAACGACAAGGTCCGTTGGACGCCCAATGTGATCGGCGACCTGGATCTGCAGAACGCGTCGCGCGATGACTGACCTGTTGGCCGGCCCGGCCCCGATCCGCGCCGCCGCGCAGCGCCACCCCGGCGGCACCCGAGCCTTGAACATGGGCCGCGTAGTCCTCGGCAAGGTCGCCTCCGCCCTGATCGTGCTGTTCGTCGTCGCGACCGTCGCGTTCCTGCTGGTCCGGATGTCCGGTGATCCACTGGCGCTACTGCTCCCCCCAGACGCGACCCAGCAACAGGTCGAGCAGCTGGCCGCCGAACTAGGCCTGGACCAGCCGCTGCTCGTCCAGTACCTGCATTACCTCAGCGGCATGCTGCACGGCGACCTCGGTCAGTCGATCTTCTTCGACCAGCCCGTCGTGTCGCTGATTGGCGAACGGCTGCCGGCCACTGCGCTGCTCGCCGTCGCGGCGCTCGTCCTCTCGCTGGTTATCTCCTTACCCGCCGGCATCCTGGCCAGCGCCCATCGCGGACGGATCACCGACACGGTGATCAGCGGCATCGTGTTGATCGGCCAGTCCACGCCGGCGTTCTGGATCGGCATCCTGTTCATCCTGCTGTTCGCTGTCCGGCTGCGCGTCCTGCCCGCGGCAGGCTACGGCGGGGCCGCGCATCTGGTGCTGCCTGCCATCACGCTGGCCATCTACTCGATCGCCGTAGTGGCCCGAGTGTTGCGCACCTCGCTGGCCGAGGAGCTGTCGGCCGACTACATCCGCACTGCGACGGCCAAGGGGCTCAGCCGCAGGCAGGTCGTTGTCGGCCACGGGCTGCGCAACGCGTCTCTGCCAGTGGTCACCGTGGTCGGTCTGGAGCTCGGCTCGCTACTCGGCGGCGCGATCCTGACCGAGCAGGTTTTCTCCTGGCCGGGGATTGGCCGACTCACTGTCGAGGCGATCTCCAATCGCGATTTCGCCCTGGTTCAGGGCGCCGTGCTGTTCTTCGCGCTGGTGTTCGTCGTCGTCAACCTCCTGGTCGACCTGTCCTACACGTTGCTCGACCCGAGAGTGAGGCTCGGCCGATGATGCATCGCGTCCTAAAGGCACGGATGGCGCCGCTTGCTCTGGTCGTGCTCGCCCTGGTGGTGCTGTGCGCGGTGCTCGCGCCTGTGCTGTCACCGTTTGATCCCAACGCGCAGGATCTTCTGACCCGGCTGAGTCCGCCGCAATGGACCGGCGGGCACCTGCTCGGCACCGACAACCTCGGCCGCGACGTGCTGAGCCGGCTGATCTACGGAGCCCGGATCTCGCTGTTCGTCGGCCTGGCCGTCGCGCTGATCTCCGGCACCATCGGTGCCCTTGTCGGCATCGTCGCGGGATACCGCGGCGGCTGGGCCGACCGGGTGTTGATGCGGTTGGCCGATGTGCAGCTCGCGTTCCCCGCGATCCTGTTGGCACTGGCCGTGGTTGCGTTCCTCGGCAACGGCCTGTGGGTGGTGATCATCGTGCTCGGAGTCACCAACTGGGTGTCCTACGCCCGGGTGGCGCGCTCAAGCGTGCTTTCACTACGCGAACGCGACTATGTGCTGGAGGCCCGCGCGATCGGGGTCGGCCCGGCCACAATCATGCGCAGACATCTGCTGCCCAACGTGCTCGCGTCGCTGATCACCATCGCAGCTCTGAACGTCGCCTCGGCGATCGTTGTCGAGTCGGCGTTGAGCTTCCTCGGGTTGGGCGTCCCGGCCGACATCCCCACCTGGGGCTCGATGCTGGCCGACGGGCAGCTCTACCTCGGGACCTCGTGGTGGATCGCGGTGTTCCCCGGGTTGGCTCTGATGCTGACCGCGCTGTCCATCAACATCACAGGCGACGCGATCCGCGACGCCGTCGACCCGAGGACATACCGCTGATGGGCGCACCGATCCTGACCGTGGACGACCTTCGCGTCGACTTCGAATTGCCTGGCCGCACCGTGCACGCCGTGCGCGGCGTGTCGTTCGAGGTGCGGGCCGGCCGGACGCTGGCGATCGTCGGCGAATCCGGCAGCGGCAAGTCCGCCACCGCGAGCAGCGTGCTGCGATTGAACCCCGAACCGCCCGCCCGCTACCCTTCGGGGCTGATCTCCTATCAAGGCCGGGACGTGCTGCGGCTGTCCCAAAAGGAGCTGCGCAGCATCCGCGGCGACGAGATCGCGATGGTCTTCCAGGACCCGATGTCCAGCCTTAACCCGGTGCGCCGCATTGGCGCCCAGATCGCCGAGGTGCTGTGCCGGCACCGCGGCGGCCGCGCGGCCCGCTACCACGCAGACGTGGTGGCCGCGTTGGAGGCGGCAGGAATCGACGACCCCCAGCGCCGCGCGGCGCAGTATCCGCACGAGCTCTCCGGGGGCCTGCGACAGCGGGCCATGATTGCGATGGCCCTGGTCGCCGGCCCGCGGCTGCTGATCGCCGACGAGCCCACGACTGCGCTGGACGTCACCGTGCAGGCTCAGATCCTCGACGTGTTGGCCGGCCTGCAACAGGACAGGCAGATGGCGCTTTTGTTGATCACCCACGACCTCGGCGTGGTTGCCAACATGGCCGACGACGTCCTCGTGATGCGGGCCGGCGAGGTGGTTGAGCACGGCGACGTCTTGTCGATCCTGACCAGCCCCAAACACCCGTACACACGGCAGCTACTGGCGGCCACCCCCCGACTTCGTGAGGAGAGTCCAGCATGAGCGAATCACGAGTGCTGCTGCGCACCGTCGAACTGCGCAAGGAATTTCCGATCCGCGGTCGCGCGCCGATGGTCGCCGTCGACAACGTCTCGCTGCAGCTGCAGGCCGGTGAGACGTTGGGGGTGGTCGGCGAATCGGGCTCCGGCAAGACCACCCTGGCCCGGATGATGCTCGGCTTGCTGGAGCCGACGTCCGGTCGGGTCGAGGTGAACGGCCGCGACCTGGCCACACTGCCCTCCGCCGAGCTGCGCGCGCTACGCCGCGACCTGCAGGTGGTGCTGCAGGACCCGTTCTCGAGCATGAATCCGCGGATGCGCGTCGTCGACATCGTCGCCGAACCGTTGGTCACCCACGAGCCACGGCTGCGGGGTCGACGCGGACGCACCGATCGCGAGCAGCAGGTCGCTGAGCTGCTCACGGCCGTCGGGCTGGACGCCGACATCGCCTCCCGCTATCCGCACGAATTCTCCGGCGGTCAGCGCCAACGCATTTCTATCGCGCGGGCGCTGGCGCTGCGGCCGGAGGTGATCGTGCTCGACGAGCCGACCAGCGCGCTGGACGTCTCTGTGCAGGCTCAGGTGCTCGACCTGCTGTCGGCCCTACAGGCCGAGTTCCACCTCAGCTACGTGTTCGTCTCGCACAACTTGGCGGTGGTGCGCAAGCTCGCCGACCGGGTGGCGGTCATGCGGTACGGCAAGGTGGTCGAGTTCGGTCCGGTCGCAACAGTTTTCGACCATCCGTCCGACCCCTACACGCAGGCGCTGCTGGATGCGGTACTCGAACCCGATCCGCGCCGCACGCGCCGGCGCCGCACGGTGGACGTGGCGTGACGGCGTCCCTACTGGCCCGACAACCGGGACAGCACCAGACCCGCGCCGCCCAGCAGCGCGACGTCGTCGGCCGCGGTATCGGCGGCCACCACGCGAGGTCGTTCGGCGAAGTCGGCCCACTCGCTGACCGCCCGCAGCCGTTCCTCGATGCGGCCCAGGAACGTGCCGCCGCCGGCGGCCGCGTCACCGTGCACGATGTAGAGCCCCGGCGCGAGCAGGTGCTGCACCGACGACAGTCCGACCGCGAGGTTGTCGGCGTAATCGGTCATCAGCCGTCGGGCGCCGGTGTCCCCGCGGGCCGCGGCGATCAGGTCACCGACCCCGTCGATCGGGCCCAGGCCGCGCGTGGCCGCCTCCTGCCGCAGCCACGTCGATGTTGCGATTGTCTTCCAGCAGCCGAGATTGCCACACGAGCATCGACGGCCGCCGAGCGCGACGGTGATGTGCGCGCCGCTGCGCCCGCCGAGCGGCGCGATCACCTTGCCCTCGAACAAGATTCCCAAGCCGAGCGTGTCCCCGGTGGCGACCGATGCGAACGACGCCCGGCCGATACCGTGCCCGAACCAGCGGTCGCCCAGCACCTGCAGCCGCGCGCGGTGGTCGACGAACACCGGGCAACCCAGCAGCCGGGTAAGCGAGGCCGCAATCGGGTAACCACTGAACCCCGGCTGGTCGTCGATGCGGCGGAGCACTCCGGTTGTGTGGTCGACCAGACCGGCACTGGCGACGCCGACCCCGCACAGCGGACTGTCCTGAAGACAGCCAAACACGGTGTCCTGCACCGTCTCCCGCAGCACCGCTGCATCACCGGTTACAGGGAACTCCTTCTCGGCGCGCCGCACGATCTGACCGGCGGGGCTCACCAACGCCACCCGCACCGACCTGGCGAGCAGTTCGACACTGCCGATCAGTGCTTCGGGCCCGATCGCCTGCAGGTGCCGCCCGGCGCTGGCGCCCACGATGTCGGTCATCGCTTCATCCTGCCTGAAGAGAGGTCCCCCGAATGACCGTGCGGCAACTTGCATCTCTGACCCGCGGGGCCGTTCGCACGCTGGCCACCGACGGAGCCGTGGCCGTACTGCCGATCGGTGCGGTGGAGCAACACGGCGACCACCTGCCACTGGGCACCGACTTCCTGCTGGTAGAGGCGGTCTGCGACCGCGCCTTGCAGCAACTGGAGGACGACCGCACGACCTGGGTGCGAGTCCCCACGATGACGTTCGGACACAGCCCACACCACCTGTTCGCGGCCGCCGTGAGCCTGCAGGCCGGCACCCTGACCGACGTGCTGGCCGACGTGCTCGACTCATTGGCGCAGACCGGGTTCCGGCGGATCGTCATCGTCAACGGGCACGGCGGCAACGACGAGCTTGTCCGACTGGCGGTGAAGGCACACTCCCTGCACGCCGAGGGGACCGCGGCGGCCTGCTCCTACTGGACACTGACCGCCCAGACCACCGCCGAGGCCGCAGCCACCGAGCGGCCCGACCGCACCCCCGGGCACGCGGGCTGGTTCGAGACGTCGTTGATGCTCGCAGTTCACCCCGAACTCGTCGCCGACGACCGACCGTTCACACCGTCCGACCCACCACCGCTGTTCAACCGCAGCCCGGCCCCCGGCCTCACCGTCGAGCGGCACGGCGAGTGGCCGCGCGTCGGCGGCACCACCGATGACGCGCGCGAGGCGAGTGCGGAGACCGGCCGGCTGCTGCTCGGCCGCCGCGTCGCCGGCCTCGTCGCCGCACTGCAGAGCCTCGACCGGGCCACCGCCACACCCCCAGCTGCTTCCGTCCCGTCCACCGACCGCGAAAGAGGTCCCCAGGCATGATCATCACCGGCGTCGACGTCCACGTCGTCAACCTGCCGCTGACCAGCCCGTTCCGCAGCTCCTTCGAGACCAAGACCGGCGAGACCCGCACCGTCGTCCGCGTCACCACCGACGACGGTCACGTCGGCTGGGGCGAGACCATGTGGGGTTCTCCGGTGGCCCGGCTCACCGAGCAGCTCTCCTCCTCTCTGATCGGCAAGAGCCCGTTCGCGCTCGAGGAGTTCCACGCCACCCACACGATGGTGCCGTTCTTCTACGGTTACATCGGCTACGCCGCGCTCGCCGGTCTCGACGTCGCCTGCTGGGACCTGATGGGCAAGATCACCGGCCGCCCGCTGACCGACCTGATCGGTGGCCGCGTCCGCGACACCGTGCCGATCACCGCGCTGATCACCCGCGCCGACGCACCGGACGCTCCGCCCGCCGACCTGCCTGTGGCGTTGGCCGAGCACGCCGCGAAGGTCGTCGCCATCGGCGGCTTCACGGCGGTCAAACTCAAGGGCACCAAGGACGTCGACGGCGACGTGAAGATCATGCGGGCACTGCGGGCAGTGCTGCCGGACGTGGAACTGCGTGTCGACCCCAACGCCGCGTGGAGCGTGCCCGAGTCGATCCGGGCCGGGCTGCGTATGGAGGAGCTCGACCTGGAGTACCTCGAGGACCCGTGCTGGGGGATTGACGGGATGGCCCGAGTGCGAGAGAAGATCCGGATCCCGTTGTGCACCAACATGTGTGTGGTCGCGTTCGAGGACTTCGCACCGGCGATGCGACTCGGTGCGGTCGACGTCATCCACGGCGACGTCTACAAGTGGGGCGGCATCAAGGCCACCAAGGACCTGGCCGCGCACTGCTCGACGTTCGGGTTGGGCATGAACCTGCACAGTGGCGGCGAGCTGGGCATCGCAACCGCCGCACACCTGGCCGTGGTCGCCTCCACACCCGTGCTGAACCGGGCCATCGACAGCATGTACTACCTGCACGACGACGACATCATCGATCCGATTCCACTGCATAACGGGCGGCTCTCGGTGCCCGACGGCCCCGGCCTCGGCGTGGTCGTGGATGAGGAAAAGCTCGCCCACTATGCCGCGCTCAACGCGCGCGAAGGCGACCTGGTCAAGTGACGTCGACGATCGAGGAGTTGCTCACCGCAGCTCGTCGACGCCGCGTCTTCTCTGCCGCCGGCTGGTCGGTCGGCACCGCCACGACAACCCTGTGCCGGGGCCTCCTCGGCACGACAGCCTGGGATCCACCGGCTACCGCGGTGACCGAGGACAGCCGGTGGGACCTCGCTTCAATGACCAAACCGATCGTCGCGATCGCGGTGATGTCACTCATCGAGGACGGCGTGCTGACACTCGACGACACCATCGCCGAGCACCTGCCGGACTACGCGGACACCGACAAGGCCCGTATCAGGGTCGCGAACCTGCTCACCCACACCTCCGGCATCCCAGGCCGGCAGCCGCTCTACCAGTGGAACCGAACCCGCGACGAGCTGCTCACCGCGATCCGCCGGCTACCGCTGCTGGGTCCGCCGGGAGCGCAGGTCTCCTACAGCTCACCGGGCTTCATCCTGCTCGGACTGATTGCGGAATCCGCCGCCGGGATGCCGCTCGACCAGCTGGTGGCCGAACGGGTCACCCGGCCCGCGGGCATGGTGGACGCCGGATTCGCCTCGCCACCAACCGAACTCGCCGTCGCAACCGAAGACGATCCGTGGCGCGGCCACCTGGTCCGCGGTGAGGTGCACGACGAGAACGCGGTGGTGCTCGGTGCGCCGGCCGGCCACGCCGGCATGTTCGCGACATTGGTGGACATGGAAGCACTCGGGCGGACACTGTGCGCGCAAGGATGGGGCGCCCACGGCCGAGTGCTGACGCCGGCCGGGTACGCCGCGATGATCACGCCACGCACCGACCACCTGCCGCTGCGGCGCACGCTGGGCTGGCAAGGTGTCGATGCCGTCGACGCGATAGCGGGCGACCTGATAGGCCCGGACGGCTACGGCCACACAGGATTCACCGGGACGTCGCTCTGGATCGACCCGGACCGCGGCAGCTACGTCGTGCTGCTCACCAACCGCATCCACCCCAACCGAGAGAACACGGCGATCAGCCGGGTCCGCCGGGCGGTGAACAACATTGGCTTCGCACTGGCGAGCCTCTGACGTCGGCCACCTGACCGCGCCCGGCTAGTCGCGACCTCTCCGCAATGAGCCCACCACCAGACGGGAGCGGGCCAGTTCCGTGGCCTGGGTCTCCGTCGCCTGATCCGTCACCCGCAGGAAGTCACGAATCTCGGCCAGCACCCGCGGGCTGCGCTTGCGGAGGCCATCGGCCAACTCGGTGATCTGTGCATCCAGCTCAGCGGCCTCGGCGACCTGGGTCACCAGCCCGAGGGCGACCGCTTCGCCGGCGTCGACACTCGCGCCGGTCGCCGTCAACCGCATGGCCTGGCGGCGGCCCACCAGCTGCGGCAGCCAGGCCAGCACCAGTACCGGGGCCAACCCGATCTCCACCTCGGGGAACGAGAACTTCGCCTCCGGTGTGGCGATGGCGAAGTCACACAGCGCCGCCAGACCCACGCCGAATCCTGCGGCATCGCCGTGCACTCGGGCGATCGACACAAGCCTGCTGTGGCGCAGCGCGTGATTCACCGCCACCAGCCGATCGACCTCACGGGGCAACTCGTCGACGGTGGCCGCGGTGCGGTCCCGGCCCGTGCAGAACTGCTCACCCATCGACGCGAGCACCAGCACTCTCGCCTCTGCAGGCGGAGCGAGGATCAGCTCGGCGAGTTCGTCGCAGGCGTCCAGGGAGAGCAACCCCTCATCGGAGACGGGAAAGGTGATCGTGAGGATGCCGTCGGTCAGTGTGTACGAGACAAGGGAAGTCATTGTCAGTTGAGCCTTTCCTGGCCGACACCGGCGTACCAGTCGACATCAGTGGAATCCGTTCGGATCGTCACGCTCCGAACATTGGTGAAGTCGTGGAAGGATTCCCACCCACCTTCACGGCCCTGGCCGCTCTCGCGGACACCACCCCACGGTGAGCAGGGGTCGAGGCGGTGGTGGTCGTTCACCCACACGATGCCCTGTTCGAAACGGGATGCCACTCGGTGCGCCCGCGCGACATCGCGCGTCCAGATCGACGAGCCCAGGCCGTAATCGGAATCGTTGGCAATGCGAACCGCGTCGTCCTCGTCCTCGAACGGGATCACCACGAGCACCGGGCCGAAGATCTCCTCGCGCGCCACCCGCATGTCATTGGTGACGTTGCTGAGCACTGTGGGTTTGACGAAGAAACCGTCCATTCCGGCAACCTCGGCGGCCGCGCCGCCGGTGGCCACCGTCGCGCCCTCCTCAACCCCGATCGCGACGTAGTTCAGGATGCGCTGTCGCGCCCGTTCCGAGATCACCGGTCCCAGTTGAGTTTCGGCCAGCGCGGGATCACCGATGCGGATCGCCTCGGCCTGCGCCACCAGCGCGTCGACGAACTGCTGATAGATGGTCGACTGCACGATCAACCGGGTCCCGGCGATGCAGGTCTGCCCGGCACCGATGAACCCACCGAAGGCGGCGCCGCGCGCGGCGACGTCGACGTCCATGTCGTCGAACACCACGACCGGTGACTTGCCACCGAGTTCGAGTGTGGCCTTGGCGAATCGGCGCGCGGTGGCCACCGCGATCGACCGTCCCGGTTCGGTGCCGCCGGTGAACACCGCCTTCTTGACCAGCGGATGTTCGACCAGCCGGGCACCGGCATCCGGGCCCAGGCCCGGCACCACGTTCAGCACGCCCGGCGGGATCCCGGCCTCCAGTGCCAGCTGACCGACCACCAACGCGGTGAGCGGGGTCTGCTCGGAAGGCTTGAGCACCACGCTGTTGCCGGTGGCCAGCGCCGGCGCCAGGCTCTTCGAGGCGATCATCAGCGGATGGTTGAACGACGACAGGATTCCGACCACGCCCAGCGGCATCCGGCTGGTGTAGGAGTGGTACGGGCCCGACATGGGGACCACCGACGTCCGGTCGGCCAGCAGCAGCGCCGCGTTGTACCGGTACCACTCCGGCAACCGGGTGATCTGCGCCTTGGTCTCGGTGATCGGCCTGCCGTTGTTCAGCGTCTCAAGCCGGTACAGCTCCTCCATGTTCGCTTCGAGGAGGTCGGCGAACTTGTTCATCACCTTCGCACGGTGGTGGATCGGGGCGTCCCGCCAGACACCGGATGTGAACGCCGCCTGGGCGTTCTCGACGGCAGCATCGATATCCGCGGCGTCACCGCAGTGACACCTCGCGAAAACCTGCCCGGTCGCCGGGTTGATGACGTCGAGTACCTCGCCGTGGCCGTCGACCCGCCGGCCGTTGACGAGAAGCTGCTCGACGGTGATCTGATCAGTGGTCATTGATGTGTTCCTCTTGATAAAAGCCGAGTCCTACCGGGGAACTCAGGCTTCGACTCGGTAGACGATCTCCAGGGCCGCGCGGGTCCCGCCGACCGAGGTGGATGTGGTGATGGCCGCCCGCTCGATGAATGTGCTCGGCAGCGCGCGGCCGAAGCCGTAGATGTCGGCCGGCGCCGGCAGGAACGCGTGCACCTTGACGGGTTCCACCGCACCGGGTTGTGCGATCGCAGCGTCGAATGCGGCCCGGACGGCGTCGCGCACCTCGAAGGGCCGGTAGCCTTCCTGGCCGATCTCGACGTCGACGACGGCGAACCGGGTGGCAGGTTGCGAAGTTCCCGCTCGGACGGCGATGACGTCGATCTCGACCTGCGCACCGCCGGTGAGCAGTTCCTCCACCCCGACGATGAGGTACGGCGGCGGGTTGCCGTCGAACTTTTCTCGCCACAGTTCGTCGAACAGCGGGGCGTCGGCCATGTTCTTCAGGAAGACATGCACACGGACGGTGTTGTCCCAGTCGCTGCCGGCGTCGCTCAGCAGTGTCTCGCAGATGCCGATCGTGAACTCGGCCTGGGCGGTCAGTGCCGACACATGATGCGGAAAGTGCGGGCTCACGGTGGCCGCCGGGGCCAGGCCGGTGTCTCCGAACTCGGTGGGCAACTGCCCGGCGAGGAACAGCCAGTCCCCCGCCGCGACACACGGGGTGTAGTTGGCCAGCGGCTTGGGCAGCGTCGGGCTGTCGACGTGGGTCACGGTCACCCCGTCGGCGGCGGCGATGACGTCGACGACCACCAGGGCTCCTGGTACCGGCATCTCCTCCGCGCCGACACCGACTGTCGTACGTGGTGGCGGAACCGGGAAGAACCGCTTCCACACCTGATCGAAGGCGTCGAACAGGCGACAGTCCGCGATGAAAACCTGTGTCTTGACCACTTTTTCAAGGCTGGTGCCGGCCTCGGCCAGGAGCTGTTGCAGCTTCTCCAGCAGGTAGGTGGTCTGCTTCTGGATGTCGGCCCCGTAATAGGGGAACTCAGGTGAGACCGCCGCCTGCGGTGGGATGCCGACACCCGGGTCTGCAGCGCTCAGCCCGGATACGAACACCAATCCGTCGGTGACCACCACTCGCGCGTCGAGCAGCGCTTCGACGCTCTGAGCTCCAGTCTGTTTGTTGGACACGATAACTCGCCTCTCCGGCGGGTGTTCTCCCGCCCGATCGTTGTTCTGCGATTGATACGGCCCTCGGTCTGGCCGTGAGGTTCTACGGGATTCAGTGGCTGCCTTCGACGCCGAAGAAGAGCTTGCGCAGCCCCTCGTCTTCGAGGACGGCCGCCACTTCCTGCTCGGGGCTGATCCGTCCGCCCTGCATGATGTGCACACGGTCGCAGTGCGGCAGGATGACGGCGGGATTCTCTTCGACGACCCACAGCACGCCGACGCCGTCGCTGGTCACTCCGGCGATGCTCGCGATGAGTTCTCCGACGATGGATGGCGCGAGACCGGTGGTGGGTTCGTCGAGCGCCAGAAACTTCGGATCCGACGCCAGTGCGCCGGCCACCGCGAGCATCTGACGTTCGCCGCCGGAGAGTGTCGAGGCGCTGCTGTCCCGCCGTTTCCCCAGAGACGGGAAGCGGTCGAAAGCGAGGTCGATACCCGCGCTGACCTTGGAGCGTCCGAGTGGCATCAGTGCCACCCGGATGTTCTCCAGGACAGTGAGGTTGGGGAAGGTGTTGCCGCCCTGCGGGACATAGGCCATGCCGCGGCGCACCATCTGCGCGGTCGGTACGTTGACGAGCCCTTCGCCCAGGAGCGAGATCTCCCCGGACATCGGCTCCACCAGACGGAAGATCGACTTCAGCAGCGTCGACTTACCTGCCCCGTTGGGCCCCACCAGCGCGACCGTCTCGTTTCCTCGGACCTGGATCGAAACATCGTGGATGACAGGAAGTTTGCCGTACCCGGCGGTGACGTCGCGAACGTCCAGAAGGGTCATTGTGCGCTCCCGAGGTAGATTTCCGCGACGGTGGGGTGCACGGCGATCTCGTCGGGTGTGCCCGATGCCACCACCCGACCTTCGGCCATCACGTACACGTAGTCGGACACCGCGAACACGAACTGGATGTTGTGGTCGATGATCAACAGCGTGATACCCCGGTCGCGCAGGCTGGTGACCTGTTCGGTCAGTCGGCCGATGCCCGCAGGTGCGACCCCGGCGGCGGGTTCGTCCAGCAACACCATCCGCGGCTGCACCATGAGCAGACGAGCGAAGTCGACCAGCTTGGTCTGTCCTGCCGTGAGGTCTTCAAGCCGCTGATCCTTGACGTCGGTGAGCCCGAGCTCCTCCAGAAGAACGGCGGCACGTTCGGCAGTCTGCTGTTCCATCTCGACCCATTGCCGTCGGCCGAACAGCGCCCGCCACGGTGACTCCGACCGGTCCGCGCCGGCGGTCATCAGGTTCTCCCAGACCGACAGCAACGGGAACCCGACGGGTGTCTGGAAGGAGCGGACCATTCCCCGCCGTGCGATCTTCCACGCCGCCTCGCGTTCGATGCGGTCGCCGAACAGTTCGACTTCGCCGGTGTCGGCCTGGTCGAAACCGGTCAGGACGTTGAACAGACTGGTTTTCCCGGCACCGTTCGGGCCGATGATCGCCGTGATGCTACCTTTCGGCGCCTCAAGCGAAACCCCGTCGACCGCACGGATTCCGCCGAACGACTTGCTGACATCTGATGCGCGGAACGCGACCTCCATCGCGATACCGGTGCTCATTTGGCAGCCTCCTTCTTCCTCGAGTCCGGCAACAGGTCCCGCTCACTGAACTGGAACGCGGATCGCTCGCTCATCAACCCTTCCGGGCGGAAACGCAGTACGAGGACCAGCAGAACGCCCAGGATCACGGGACGCGTGGCAGCGAGCATCTGTGCATATTCGGCGGATCCCTGCAGGAAGGTGAGCATCTCGGTGCAGACGATCAGCAGCGCTGCGCCGATCACCGGCCCCTTCCGGCTGGCGATGCCACCGATCACAAGCGCTGTCCACACCACGAAGGTCAGTTCGGAGACGAACAGCGACGGGACCACGCTGCGGACGTGCCAGAGGTACAGGGGCGTGATCAGCCCGATCAGTGCCCCGGCGAGCACGTAGGTGATGAGGCGGTACTGCACGATGTTCTTACCGAGCGAGCGCGCCACGGCTTCGTTGTCGCGGCTGGCACGCAGCAACCGCACGTACGGTGTCTTGGCGAGCCGGTTGGTCAGCAGGTAGATCACCAACGCGACAGCCACCGCCAGGGCGAGCAGCACCCAGCGGTACTCCGAGGCCGGGACCAGATCGCGGAACGGCCGGTCGATCGAGGAGAAGCCTGTGGTGCCGCGGGTGAGCCGCGACTCGCTGATGGTGAGCTGATGGATCACCTCGGCGAACGCGAGCGTGGTGATCAGAAAGAACTCGCCGCGCAACCGGATCGAGGGCAGCGCCACGATGAACGCGGCCACCGCCGTCACCAGGACGGCACCGACGATGCCGACCGCCATCGGCCATCCCGGGGTGAACAACAGCCCGGAGTCCACGCGGGTCTGCGTCAGGATGATGTAGGTGTAGGCCGCCACCGCCACCAGCCCGGCGACGCCGAGATCCCACATACCGGCCCAGCCGGCAACCAGATTGAGCACCATCGCCAGTGCGGCGTAGATCGCGGCGAGAGTCAGGACGCCGACGAGGAACACGAGGAGGGATTGCATTACGCAGCCTGCTTTCTCTGCCGGACGCTGAACAGCCCGCTGGGCCTGACCAGCAGGACGATGATCAGCGCCACGAACGCGACGACCGTGCGGTACTCGGTGGGGATGACCAGTGCGCTCAGGTCCATGGCCAGGCCGAGAAGCAGGCTGGCCATGATCACTCCGTAGGTGCTGCCGAGCCCACCGAGCACAGCCGCGGCGAGAATGAGAAGAATGTTCTGCCAACCCAGTTCGGGGCCGACCGAACCGATGATGCCGATCATCACACCCGCGAGCCCGGCGAGGAACCCGGCGATGAACCACACCTGGTAAGACACGAACCGTGTCGAAATCCCGCGCACCCGAGCCAGATCGGGGTTGCCGGCCGCGGCGCGTATCGAGATCCCCGCGGGGGTCTTCGTCAGGAACAAATGCAACGCGAGAATCGACACCGCGGAGGTCACGATGATCGCGACCTCACCGAACGAGATCTGCACTCCCATCACGGAATAGCTGCTCCCGAAGGTCACCTCGTAGTGCTGCAGGTTGGCTCCGAAGGTCATCACCAGCAGGCCATAGATGATGTAGGCGACACCGACAGAAGAGAACAGCTGGACCAGCACACCCTTCTGCCGGATCGGCTCGAACACAACCACCGACAGGATCACCGCCGCGACACCGGTGGCGATGGCGGCGAAAAGGGCTGCGGCCCAGGTTGGCACGCCCCAGTCCCGGGAGGCCATCAGTCCGAGGAAGGCCGCCAGCGCCAGGAACTGTCCGTGTGCGATGTTGAGGAATCCCTCGGTCTGACGCACCATCGAGAAGCCGACGGTGGCCATCGCAAGGATGCTTCCGGTCACGAGACCGAAAATCACGTACTGCACTGCAACACCCTTTCGAGGTTTGCCGACGTTGTGGATACCGGCGGTCACCGACGAGCGGTGACCGCCGGGGCGACATCAGTCGCCGACGAGCTTGCGCAGCGCGGGATCGAGTTCGATCACGTCGACCTGGGTCCAGGCGCGGTCGATGATGAACTGCTCACCGAACAGCGGTGCGGCCAGGTTGTTGTGCTCGTTGAGGTCCAGGCTGCCCGAAGCACCGTGGTAGTTGATCTCGTTGCCGGCTTCGAGTTCCTTGAGGCCGTCGGTGTAGGAGTAGACCTCCACACCGCCCGAGTTGAGAACTTGGGGAATCGCCTCGGCGATGGCGGCACCGTCGGTGCTCTGTGCCTTGGTGATCGCCAGGGCCAGCGCGATGTACTGGTCGTACTGGTTGGCGTCGTAGACACCGGCAGCCGGCGGATTCCCGGTCTTGGCCTGGAACTTGTCCGCGAACACCTTGTAGGCCGGCGACTCGGTGTCGTACGCGGCGATGGCTCCCACCGCGACGCCGTTCTCCAGATCGGGCATGAGTGCCGAGATCGGCGGCGTCACGAGATCCGGTGACACGAAGAACTTTCCGCCGTAGCCGCGTCGCTGCCACTCACGGAAGATGACCGATGCGGCCTCGTGGCCGGCGGCCAGGTACACGGCCTCGGGCTGGCATCGAAGGCCTGCGCCAGTTCGGCCTGGTAGGAGGACCGACCGGGATTGAAACGGACGTCGGCGACCACCTCTCCCCCGGCTCCCTCGACGAAGACCTTCTTGAAGATGTCGGCGGGTTCGGACATGCCCTCGGTGTTCTGCGCCATGACGGCCACACGTTTGATGTTCTCGTCGCGGGCGAACTGCGCGGCGATCGTGCCACCGTCACTGTCGGATCCGGTGAGACGGAACATGAACTCGCCGGCACCGGTGTCCAGTTCCGGGGTGCCGCAACCGGGGCAGAAGACGGGGATCTCAAGCTCGTTGGCGCTGTCCAGAATGGCCAGACCACCCGTGGATTCCACGCCGCCCACCGCGACGACGTTCTCGACGTCGACCAGGCGGGAGAAGCCCTGCACGGCACCCTCGACGGTGGAGAGATTGTCGGCGCTGACCAACTCCACCTTCTTGCCCAGGACGCCGCCGGCCTCGTTGATCTCGTCGATGGCGATGGTCACCGCGGCCTGGGAGGGCTCGTAGTAGGACGAGTAGTCGCCGGTGATGCCGTTGAGCCAGCCGAACTTGATCACGTCACCGTCGGCGGCGTCACCTCCTCCCCCACCGCTACAGGCTGTCAGAAGTATTGCGGCGCTGGCAACTACGCCGATAGCACCTTTCCGTTTGAGCATCGCTCTTCCTTTCTTGGACATGCGCCACTGCACCGACGACATCTACGGCGTGTGCAGACGGTGTGGAGTGAACAGATGGAAATGTCGCTCTACATCAGAGCGGGGTCCTACGCGCGATCATCTTTGGCCAGGAGGTATCGGACGATGAACTCGTGTGATGTCTCGAGATGAGTGCGGGTAAGTTCGTTGAGCCGCTGGCCGTCACCGGCTTTGGCGGCATCCAGGATCGCCGTGTGCTCTTCCTGCAGGTGCTCGACGTTCCCGATGACGGCGAGGTGCAGGTAGAGATAGCGGTCGGTGAGTTTGCGTAGCTGGTCGACGTGCGCGGCGGTCATGGGCCGGTTGGCGCGGTGATAGATGGCGGCGTGGAAACTCGCATTGGCTTCCAGCCATTCGACGAGATCGGTGGTGTTCGACATGATTTCGAACTGCCGGGTCATCTCGATGATGTCCGCCCTGCCCACCTGCGAGGCCGCCATCTGGGTGAGGTAGGGCTCGACCGCCATCCTCATCTCATACAGCTCCTGCAGTTCCAGGATGGACAGCTCCCTCGAATAGGGCACGCCGTCAACCATGACGACCAGGCCCTCGGCCACGAGGGTCTGCATGGCGTCACGCACCGGGATGCGGCTGACACCGAATTGATCGGCGAGCTTCGAGTACGAGAGCCGTACACCTGCGCCGATCTCACCGGTGAGCAGTGCCTGCCGAAGGCTGTTCACCACTGCGTTTCCCACTGCTGCTGTCGCCACTAGATCCTTCCCTCATACATTCGGCTCGAACTGTATACGGAAGATAGCCGACGTATTCAGTTTGCGGGTTACGTTTGCGAAAAATTGCTGTTGCATCCGTAAGTGCGGTTACGCTCTGGCGCGGTCGCGTGCCGTACCGCTCCGACCGAGACACCGGCCCGACGGCTCGGATTTGTCTGGGGCGTCGGACTTCTTCGCTGCGTTGATGTGCCGCCGGTCAGATCGCCTGAGCGGCGGAGGCAACGGCAGCGGCAGGGGCGCCGAAGTACTCGTCATACCCCGGGAGTGCGCCGGCCGAGTGGAGGCCGCAATGGAGCAGTTCGACGACACCGCGTCCGCTCCGTGCGCTTAGCCCTGGCAAAAGGCACGCTGGCATACTCACATACCCGAAACGCGATCGCCGCTGGCAGAATCCAGCTGATTCGCAAGGAACTCGATGACAACGATGACCCTTAGCCGGCTCACCCGTCGAAGCCCAGGCGGTGCCGGATGAACACATCTGGTGAACCACCACCCAACGGTGGCGACGCCGACAAGCTCGCCGAGCTACGCAACGCGATCCGTGGCATCGAAACCGCCGAATCGACCTCCGGCGAGACACGCCATTCCGCACAGGGCGACAACGGCACCACCGGAGGAGCCCACGCGCGCGGCACCTATGAGCCGATCACCTACCCCGGCATGCCGGAAGGCCAGGACTGGATGCAGCGCCTGCCCGCTCGCTACAAGCACGGAGAGCGCGGATTCGACCGGCGCATCATGGAAGAACTCGCCGCCGTCGGCGTGCCGTGCTACACCCTCGGCGACCTGTCCAATCGGGTGCCGACGATCCCCCAAGGTATTCCCATCTTCATCGACTGGCTCACACACCTCGAAGACCGCATCCCCGGCGCCGAAACACCCCACCGTGAGGCGATCCGGGCAGGGCTGATCCGCAACCTCAAAGACCCCGCAGCAAGGGGAAACCCGGCCGCCATCAATGCCCTCGTCGTCCAAATGCGCCGACAGCCCCCGCTGCGCAGCGGACTGATCGGGTACGCCACCGAGGCGCTCGCACACATCGCCACCAAACTCGACTTCCCCACGATCATCGAACTCATCGAGGAACTGCTTCCCCTCGGAGCAGTCGTGGGGCCCCTCATTGAATACCTCGGGAAGGTAAAGACCGATGAGGCAAGAGAACTCGCCCTGAGATTCCTCGACACACCGTCGACCTACTTCGCGCTGCGCGCCCTCATTCAGATGAAAGCGCCCGGTGTCCGAGCGAAAGTCGAGCCCTACCTCACCCACGACAACGCCTCCATCCGCAAGGAGGCACGCCGGGCCATGGCGAGGTTGCCCGAGTGAGCGAAAGCGACAAACCTCTCGATTCCGGCATCGATCTCAACATGCTCGCCGGCCAGACAGAAGCGCTGCGCCGAGCCCGCCAAGCGATCGACGCCATCGGCCGTGTGGAGGGCGAATCCGAGGACCGTCCCGTCCGCGTGTGGGTCACACCGTGTCCGGCACCCTCGTGGACATCGAACCAGCCGAGGACACCCGCTATTAGGAGCCAGGCCGGCTCAGCCGCCGCCGTTGTTGAAGCCGAACAACCTGTCTCGCACAACGCTGGACTACATGTCACTGAAGACTGCACCGCCTGATCCATGTTGGGACTGACACATACGATTTTCGTGGAGCAGCCGCAGCAGCAGCAGCAATTTTCACCGCGCCATATTCGTGAATCGCGAAAAGTGCAGCTGGTGCGCCACAGTGATGTTCGCGGTCGGACCGTTACGGTGCTTGCCGAGGATGATGTCGGCTTCGCCGCCGCGAGGGTCGTCACGATCAAATGCGTCGGGCCGGTGCAGCAGCATGACCATGTCGGCGTCCTGCTCCAGGCTGTTGTGCGCTGAGATGCCCTGCGCCACAAAGTTATGCGTGCCGGGCACGGTGCCGTCGTAGACATCGTGCTCACCGATGCTGGTGATGTCGACGATCTCGTCCCAGAACACGTCGTTGGTGGCGAGGTCGTGCAACGCAGCGTCCTCTTTCGGAACGGTGTCGAGATTCGTGTTCTGGGTGACACTCTCGAGCTCGGCGAGCAGGTCACGTGCGGCCGCGCCCCGTGCGCCGTGCACGCCGACGTGCGCCACGAACCGCTTCTGGTTCTCGCGGCCGTAGATGAGCACATGCCAGCAGTCCCGGTACCCGGCCTTCTTGGCGCGTTTGATGCGCGCGTACACCCCGACCCGCAGCAGCAGCTGCACGACGTCGTCAGCCAACTGCCGGCTGGTGGTCGCGTAGTACACGCGACCCTGCCCAACCTTGGCGTCCCACCGCACGGAACCGTCGGTCGCCCACAGATGCCGCAGGAACAGCGCCACCTGGTCGTTGGGCAGTGCGAAAACCTCGGCAGGGACGAATTTTTCGTAGCTGCGCTTGCCGAACAGGCCGAGCTTGTCGAGCCACTCAGCGATCGGATTGCGCTTACCGCGGGTCAACCGGTACGGCGCGGGAAGCCGAAGGGTGGTGACCCGCGCCGCGGCGTACTCGTCACGGATCGGCGTGACGCCGAAATGCTCCGCAGCGGTCTCGACCGCGAGCAGATTTCCCTCGTCGATCGATGCGTAACGGATCGGCTGACGCTTCACGCAGGACCCGTCGCCGATCATGTGCGCGAGCATCACGACCTCCGAGTCGTGCATGCGCTGGGTGTTGACGGGTTCGGGCACGAGGCGGGGCGTGGCGAGCCGGTCACCGGGCTTCAACTCGCCCAACGGAACCCAGCCGTCGAGCGTGAGGAAGGGATGGTTGGCAGTTGCCTCGACTTCGCGGCCCGACGCCATCCGCAGTGTGAACACCTCTTTGCGCCCGCTGGGGAACACGTTGGTCATGGGCCGCGCGACCATGCGCTTGTGCTCGTCCAGCGACCACACCAGCGGCCGCTCTCCGGTTGCCATGAGCTCGCCGAAGGTGACCTCGGCGCCCGTGTCGGCGCGCAAGATTCGGGTGTTCGCGGTCATGCACCCCGACTCACGAAGATCGGACACTTGCGGACGCTTGTCGGTCCGTTGTTCGGGCCCACGGTTGAGCTGGCTGATCGCCACCACGGGCACGTCGAGCTCTTTGGCCATCAGCTTGAGGCTTCGCGAGAAGTCCGAGACTTCCTGCTGACGTGACTCGTACTTCTTGCCCGAGGTCATCAGCTGCATGTAGTCGACGACGATGAGCCGCAGATCGGACTTCTGCGCCAAACGCCGTGCCTTGGCGCGGATCTCCATCATGGTGAGGTTCGGCGAGTCGTCGATGTAGAGCGGTGCCTCGCTGATCTCGCTCATGCGCCGCGCCAGACGCGTCCAGTCGTCGTCGGTCATACGGCCGGACCGCATGTCGCCGAGCTTGATCTTCGCCTCGGCCGACAGCAGGCGCATGACGATCTCGGACTTGCTCATCTCCAGGGAGAAGATGACGCTGGCCATGCGGTGCTTGATGGAGCACGACCGCATGAAGTCCAGCCCGAGTGTCGAGTTGTGCGTGGGAACCATGCCCGGCCCGGCCAGGTACAGGTGCTCGGGGTTGTCCACCTCGACACACCGCACGGGCACGCTGGGCCGCCGGCGGACCGCGGTGATCTGAACCGCCGGGGCCAGCAGTGCCGTGCCGCCACGGCCGCCCGAGGCGCTCACCACGGTGTGCATACCGGCACGCAGGTTGGCGGTGATGCGGACCCCGTGCTCGGTGGGCCACTGATGCTGTGCATCGGCGACGATCGCAGTGCCGTCGGAGAACTCGACGACGTAGCAGGGCCGCCCGAGCATCACGTCGGTGTCGGCGACCACGCGTGTGGGCTCGCCGTCGGGGCCGAGGAGATGGTCACCCACCGCGACGTCGCCCATCGTCGTCCACCCGCTGGGCGTCGGAAGCGGGGTGTCGAGCGCGAGCGCCTTACCCACACCGGGACGCGCCGCGATGATGATCATCTGCCCGGCGTGCAGCCCGTTGGTGACCTCGTCGAGTTCGGTGAACCCGGTGGGCACTCCGCGGGCGATACCGCCCTGCGACGCGATCGCGTCGATCTCGTCCATCGTGGGCTGCAGCAGGTCCTCGAGCGGCACGAAGTCCTCGGAGGCGCGGCGCTCGGTGACGTCGTAGATCTCGGCCTGGGCGCGGTCGACGATGTCGGCCACGTCGGCACCGTCGGCACCGGCGTAGCCGTACTGCACGACGCGTGTGCCGGCCTCGACGAGCCGGCGCAGCAGCGCCTTCTCGGCCACGATGCCGGCGTAGAAGCCAGCGTTCGCCGCGGTGGGCACCGTCGAGATCAGGGTGTGCAGATAGGGCGCGCCACCGATGCGGCGCAGCAGACCGCGCCGGTCCAGCTCGGCCGCGACGGTGACCGCGTCAGCGGGCTCACCGCGGCCGTAGAGGTCGAGGATCGCGTCGTAGACGCTCTGGTGGGCGGGACGGTAGAAGTCGCCCGGACGCAGCCGCTCCAGCACGTCGGCGATGGCGTCCTTGCTCAGCAGCATGCCACCGAGCACAGCCTGCTCGGCGGCCATGTCCTGAGGCGGCTGGCGGCCGAAATCTCCGCTTGGCGGCGGACCATCGATGTCCGCGGGACCATCCGGATGCCCGAGGTCGTCCACGACTGCCAAGGACTACCCACCCCCTTCGAGACCAGCCTCACGACACGCTCGAACGTCTATTCGAATCGGTACTGCAACTGTAAGACGGACCGCCGACAAGTCGTCGGAACAGCGCCGCAGCGCCTCACGCTAGACGTTGCTGGAGGCCGGGAAAACCCGGCCTGTTCATCAACCTGTGGATGGCGTGGGGATATCTGTGGACAGCGATGTTTACGCGTTGGGGAGAACTTGTGGATTACCGCATTGTGATCCGATGTCTTCCCAGTTCAGAAGCCTAGAAGACCCCTGGGGCTTTGTGGATGAGAAATTCATCGGCGTGTCGTGGCGGGTTGCCCGCTCGGGCGTGTTGTGTTGCGCAGAAGGGCCCAACAGGTTAACGAACGGTTAGGTTCGCTGTCCTCGTTTTCGTTCGAGAAGTTCGCCAGCCGACGGTGCGGGCATACAGCAACGCCCGGGTGGGAACCGTGACGGGTTCCCACCCGGGCGTATGACTGCCGGCTGGATCAGCCGGCGACTTCGACGGTGCGGACTACTGCGCGACGACGTTCAGCGACACCTTGGCTTCCACACCGGTGTGCAGCTTGACGGTCACCGGATGCGTGCCGACCGACTTGATGTGCGCCTTGGCCAACTGCACCGTGCGCTTGTCGAGATTCGGGCCACCGGCCTTCTTGATCGCGTTCACGACGTCGGCAGCGGTAACGGAACCGAACAGCTTGCCGGTGTCGCCGGCCGCGTTGACCGACAGCGTGACGTCGCCCAGGCCCTCGAGCGCGGTCTTGAGCTCGTTGGCGTGCTCGATGTCGCGGATGACCTTGGACTCGCGAGCGCGGCGGATCTCCTCGGCCTGACGCTCGGCCCCACGGGAGGCGACGATGGCCAGCCCGCGCGGCAGCAGGTAGTTACGGCCGTAGCCGTCCTTGACCTCGACGGTGTCGCCGGCGGCACCCAGGTGCTCGACCTCGGCGGTGAGAATCAGCTTCATATCTCTCTCCGTTCCTGGCTAGCGCGTCGACGAGCCGAACGGCAGCAGCGCCACCTCGCGGGCATTCTTCACCGCGACTGCGATGTCGCGCTGGTGCTGGACGCAGTTGCCGGTCACACGGCGGGCACGGATCTTGCCGCGCTCGCTGATGTAGGTGCGCAGCAGCGCGGTGTCCTTGTAGTCGATGGTCTGCCCCTTCTTGGAGCAGAACACGCACTTACGGGTCTTGACCGGCTTTTCCGGTGCCGGCCGTCGCTTGTTGGACTTGGCCATTGATTATCTCTTCCTTGCAAAAAAATTCGATGTTGATCAGAAGGGCGGTTCGTCGTCGGCACCGCTGAAGGAACCCGACGCCGGAGCGCTACCCCACGGATCGTCCTTGGGCTCGGACTGGCGGGATCCACCACCGCCGGATCCGAAGCCGCCACCCCCGCCACCGCTACGGCTGGCCTTGTTGACCTTGGCCGTGGCGTAGCGCAGGGACGGGCCGATCTCGTCGACCTCAACCTCGACAACAGTGCGCTTCTCACCCTCGCGGGTTTCGAACGAGCGCTGCTTGAGCCGTCCGGTGACGATCACCCGCGAACCGCGGGTGAGGCTTTCGGCCACGTTCTCGGCGGCCTCACGCCAGATGTTGCACCGAAGGAAAAGTGCCTCGCCGTCTTTCCATTCACCGCTCTGGCGGTCGAACATGCGCGGTGTCGACGCAACGGTGAAGTTGGCGACGGCAGCGCCGGACGGGGTGAAGCGCAGTTCCGGGTCCGCTGTCAGGTTTCCGACAACGGTGATGGTGGTGTCACCAGCCACGAGATCCTCCTGGAGTGGGCGTCCTATTGCGGGCGAGCCTACGCAAGCTGCACGACAGGAGCAGCCGTTCGCTCAGTGCTTGTCGGTCCGAAGCACCTTGGTGCGCAGCACCGACTCGTTCAGGTTGAGCTGACGGTCGAGCTCGGACACCGTGGCGGGCTCAGCCTTGACGTCGATGACGGCGTAGATGCCCTCGGCGTGCTTGGCGATCTCGTAAGCGAGACGGCGGCGGCCCCAGATGTCAACCTTGTCGACGGTCCCGCCATCCTTGCGGATGACGTTCAGGAACGTCTCCAGGGACGGAGCAACAGTGCGCTCGTCAAGTGTGGGGTCGAGAATGACCATGATTTCGTATGGACGCATTAGAACCTCATCACCTCCTATGGTCGTCGCGGCCACGGCGTGTTCCGTGGCAGGAGGGTCGCCTGCGTCGGCAACCGGCTAAGGCTACAGGAAACTGACGTGAGCTGCGAAATCGGTGCCGCCCCGCCTCCTGCTCTGCCGATACGCTGAGAGTTTGTCCAGGCAATCAGGGGGGTTTCGTGAACAGTCCGTACGGTCCTTACGGTCAAGGAACCCCCTGGCAGCAGCCCGGCCCACCGCAACAGCCCGTCTACCCACCGCAGGGCTACCCACCGCAGGCCTATCCGCCGCCGGGTTACCCGCAGCCCGGTTACCCGTACCCGCCTCCGCAACCGGCGCCACCGAGTGGTCTCACCGCGATCATCGCGATCGTGCTCGCGGGCCTCGGTGGTGTGGCGAATTTCTTCGGTGGTCTGCTCATGGCCTTCTCACTCGCCGTGATCATGGCGGACGCGACCGGGGCAGGCAGTTCCGCGGTCAACGACAGCGCGTGGACCCCGCTGGTCGCGGTCGCGATGCTGAACGTCCTGTGCGGCGTGCTGCTTCTGGCCGGGACGGTGATGTTGTTGCTGCGCAAGATGACGGGCCGCTGGATCGTGATCGCGGGATGCGTCACGAACCTGCTGAGCACGATCGTCGCCGCCGGCCTGGTGCCCTCGAACATCGGCGAGTACGAGTACAACCGCAGCGTCGGACCCGATGCGGTGGGCCTCGTGTTCGCGATCGCCACGGTGGTGCTGGTGCTGCTGCCGTCCACGGCGGCATGGCTTCAGGCCAAGCGATCGTCGACCGTGCGTTGAGGGCGGGTTTGGTCGCTGATTCCCGCCGCTGACGCACGCTCGGCGCGCACGCGGGAAGCCGTGGGGCGCAGCCGGTCCGGTAGCCACTTCGGTGGGCTGTCCGGCGCGCGGTCGTAGATCCCGCCGGTCGGATCGTCGATGCGGCCGTGCCAACGCACCAGATCCAGTTCGGGACGGTAGATCTGACGGATCACCAACGCGCACAACGCGATCACCGCGATGTCACGCAGCAGGACCGTGGTGGTGAAAAACTGCTCGGGCAGGCCCTTGTTGGACTCGCCGTAGAGGTACAGCATCCGGGGCACCCACACCAGGGCATCAATGGTCATCCACGCCAACAGGATTCGCCGATGCGGCAGCGCGAGGACGGCAAGCGGCACGAGCCACAGCGAGAACTGCGGGCTCCACACCTTGTTGGTCAGCAGGAACGCCGCCACCACCAGGAACGCCAGTTGCGCAAGACGTGGCCGTTGGGGCGCCGTCAGCGTGATGTAGCCGATCGCGATGCAGCACGCGGCGAACAGGATCGCCGTCACGGTGTTGAGCGTCGTCGGGGGTTCCCAGAACCCGAGGCCGGGATCGAACCCGCGCCAGCCGGTGAACGACTTGACGACGTTGTAGATCGAATCCATGTCGTCGCCGCGGCGGGTGTTGAGCCGGAAGAACTCCGACCACCCGCGCGGGAACAGCACCATGATCGGCAGGTTCATCACCAGCCAGGTGGCCACGGCCGTCAGCGCCGTCTTGCCGACGTCACGCATCCGGCCGGTGCGCACGGCCAGCAGCACCAGAGGGATCAGCAACAGCAGCGGATACAGCTTGGCCGCGACCCCGAGTCCGATCAGCGCACCTGCCACCACGGGTTTGCGCCGTGACCAGGCCAGCATCGCGCCGGCCGCCGCTGCGGTGGCGAGCGCGTCGAAGTTGGTGAAGATCTGGAAGATCACGATGGGCGAGGCGGCCACGAGCGCGGCGTCCCACACGCGCCGCCCGGCCATTCGGCTGGTCGCCCAGATCGTGGCGAGCCACGCCAGTGCGAGCCCGAACGCGGCGATGTTGAAGAACATCACCACCTCGGCGACGATCGGGATCGCGACGAGCTTGGTCAGCGCGGTGTAGGTCTTGGCCAGCGACATCGCCACGTACTGGTAGATGCCGGTGATGACCGGATACTCCATGTAGCGGATCGCGGGGCTGCCGTCGTACTGCATGCGCGGCTTGCCCGACGAATCCTTCTCGATCCAGCTGGACTTGTACGGGAACTTGCCCAGGTTCAACAACTCTGCGGTGTACAGCGGAACCGTGTCGGAGTAGCAGAGTTCGTAATAGGCGCGGTTGTTCTCCCAGTTGGCGACGCGCTGGCCCGCGGTGCCGGTGCCGGTGGTCTGCAGGCACGCCGCCTTGGTCGAGTAACCCAGCGCGAGGAACACCACGGCGATCAGCAGGATCGCGCGCAACGGCGTCATGAACCGCGCCCGCCCGATCAGTGCATGCCTGCCGACCGGGCCGCCGATCACCTGCGACAGCGCCGAACTCATCGGGTCGTTGCGGCTGGGCAGGTCACGATCGTCCGCGCTCGCACGGTTCGGCGCGAGCGGCGCGGGTGAGACCCCGCCGGGCTGGTCGCCCGTCACGGAGGCGGCGGGGCTCCGGGGACGCCTGGGGCACCAGGCGCCACGGGGACCTCGGGCGCGCCGGGGCCGACGGGAGCACCAGGTGCGCCCGGCGGAGGTCCGACCGGCACGGTGGTCGGCGGGCCGATCGGGATCGTGATGCCCGGCGCCACCTCGATGGTCGGCTGGATCACGGTCACCGAGGGCTGCCCCGGATCGGTCGGGGGGCCTGCCGACGGCGGCGGCGCGGCCGGGGCCTGTGGCACACCGGCGTAGCCACCGATCTCGGTGGGCTTGGGGAAGGACTCGACGTCGGTGCCCTCCAGGGCGCCGTCCATCGTGGCCTTCCAGATGTCCGACGGCAGCCCGGACCCGTAGATCGGCGAGCCCCACTTGTTGACCAGCGGCTTGACGCCCTCGGTGGTGCCGACCCACACCGCGGTGGACAGCGACGGCGTGTAGCCGACCATCCAGGCGTCGCGGTTGTCGCCGGTGTCGCCGAGCTGGACGGTGCCGGTCTTGGCCGCCGACGGGCGTCCGCCGGCCAGGTTGTGGCCCCGCGACCAGCCTGCGATGGGTTGCATGGCCGACGTCACGTTGTCGGCAACGGCCTTGTCGATGCGTTCTTCGCCGTTGTCCTCTTTGGAGGCGTCGAACAGCACCTGCCCGGAGGAGTTGACGACCTTCTCCACGAAGTGCGGCTTGTGGTAGACGCCTGACGCCGCGAGCGTGGCGTACGCCGACGCCATGTCCAGCACGCGTGACTGGTACTGGCCCAGCACCACACCGTTGTTGGGCGGGCCGCCCTTGCCGTCCTCGCTCAGCGTGTGCTCGACGCCGGGGAAGCTCTCGGCGACACCCGCGTCGTGCGCGGCCTTGGCGACGTCGGCCGGGCCGTTCTCCAGCTTGAGCATGAGCCGGTAGTAGCTGGTGTTCAGCGACCGCTTGAGCGCCTCGGCGATCGAGCAGGTTCCGCAGCCTTCACCCTCGACGTTGCCGATCTTGATTCCGTTGACCTCGAGCGGTCCGCTGTCGATCTGATAGCCCAGGCCGATGCCCTGCTGCAGCGCCGCGACGAGCGCGAACACCTTGAACGACGAACCCGTCGGCAGGCCCGCCTGCGCGAAGTCGAACCCGTTGGCGTCGGAACCGCCGTAGTACGCCTTGATGCCTCCGGTGCGCGGGTCGATCGACACGACCGCCGCCCGCATGTCCGGGTCCTGGCCTTCGAGGTACTTGTCGACGGCGTCGACCGCGGCCTCCTGAGCCTTGGGGTCGATCGTGGTGGTGATCTGCAGACCCTCGGTGTTCAACGTCTGCTCGTTGATGTCGAAGAGGTCCAGCAGCTCGTTGGTGACCTGGCGCTCGATCAGACCGTTGGGGCCCGTCGTCTGGTTCTGCTGGAAGGCGTAGTCGGGGGGCACCGTCGGCGGGAACACCTGCGCGTCGCGGTCGGCCTGCGACAGCGCCCCGATGTCGACCATGCCGTCGAGCACCCAGTTCCACCGGTCGGCGGCACCTTCGGGATCCACCGCGGGATCCAGGGTCGACGGCCGCTGGATCAGCGCGGCCAGCAGGGCCCCCTCGGCGACGTCGAGCTGCTCGACGGGTTTGTCGAAGTACGCCTTGGATGCCGCCGAGATCCCATAGGCGCCGCGGCCGAAGTAGATGATGTTGAGGTAGGCCTGCAGCACGGCGTCCTTGGACCATTCGCCGGACATCTTGGTCGAGATGACCAGCTCCTTGGCCTTGCGGATCAAACCGCCGATACCGGACCGCTCGTCACCGACCAGCGCGTTCTTGACGTACTGCTGCGTGATGGTCGATCCACCCTGCAGACCACCGCCACCGAACAGATTGTTCTTGATCGCGCGCAGGAAGCCTGTCCACGAGAAGCCCGGATTCGAGTAGAAGTCACGGTCCTCGGCGGCCATCACCGCGTCGCGCACATGCACCGGGATCTGGTCGATCTTGACGTCGACCCGGTTGCCTTCCGGCGGCACGATCCGCGCGATCTCGCTGCCGTCGCTCGCGAGGATCGTCGACACCTGCGGCGTACGGATGTCGCCGGGCTCGGGGACGTCGACGATCATGTACGCCATGCCGAAGGTGATCAGCGGCAGCAGCACCATGACGGCGACGGCGATCGCAGAACCGCGTCGCACCCACTTCCAGTTGATGCGGAACTGACGGCCCGGTCCCGACGGACCACCCGGTCCGGACGGACCTCCGCCGCCTCTTCCAGGCGGCGGCGGTGGCGGCGGTTTCGGCGGCGGGGAGCCTTCGAGCGCGGCGCGCACGACGTCGATCGGCGGCGCGATGTCACCGTCGCGCACCGGCGGCAGGACCGCGGTCAACCGGTCGTCGGGCGGCACCGCCGAGCGGGGCGGCACCGGGGGACGCGGAGGGTTTGCGGGGGGCCGGTTCTCGCGCGCACCAAGACGACCGGCTGCCTCACGGGCATCGTCGGTCGACCTGGAGTGGCGCCCTTCGTTATTCACTGGCCGTACGCGCAGACTTGCGCGTGCTCGGCGTACGCTTCGGCCTCCGCGCCTCCGGTGGACGGGGCGCGCCGAGCACGTACGACTTGACCAGATGATTCCAGCTGCAGGTCCGGCATACCTCCACCACGTGTACCGCGAATTCGTCATAGCGGCTGGCGAGCAACACCAGCTCCTCGGCCGTGCGCGCCGACCCGGAGACCGGGCCCAGATGCTCGCCGAAGACCCACGACACCAGGGTCAGCTGTTCTTTCCGGCAGATCGGGCACATCACCGAGCTCTGCTTGCCGTGGAACTTCGCGGCGCGCAGTAGATAGGGATTCGCGTCGCAGACTTCCGACACCCCGGTTCGCCCGGAGTACACCTCGGCCAGCAGGGACCTCCGCCGCAGGGCGTAGTCCACCACCTGTCTCTGCAATCGCACGTTGACCAGAGTACGTCGGCCCGTCGGACACCGAGGCGCGACCGCGTCACAGCTCATACGATCTTGGTCGTGGCAACGCGGCAGACGTCCATGACACGGGCCAAAGACAGCGATCGCAACGACACCTGCAAAGTGCTGGACAGTGCGATGGCCGAGGGTCAGCTGTCCATGGAGGAGCACCGCGACCGGCTCGGCGCCGCGATGAAGGCCACGACGCTCGGCGAACTCGCGGACCTGGTGGCCGACCTGCAGAACGAGGCCGCGCCGGTGCGGTTGGCCACGCTCAAGCCGCCGCGCATCCCCCGGCCGTCGTCCGGATCACCCGGCTGGGGTTTCAAGATCGCCTCGGCGGTGGTGCTGGTACTGCTGGGCATCGGGATCGGGTGGGGCATGTACGGCTCCAGCCCCACGCCCTTTCATGTCGCCTCGGACCCCGGCGCCCAAGCCGACGGCATCGCCCCCGAAGTGCTCGCCGCGCCAAGGCAATTGCAGTCGCTCAACGGTTTCAACGGCCTGTTCGACCAGATGCGCAAGAAGTTCGGCAACACCATGGGCTACGAGCTGGCCATCCACTCCGACATGGCGTTCCTGGACCGGCCCGACCCGTCGGACAACCGCCGCGAGATGAGCTACACCTACCGCGGCGGCTGGGGAGATCCGTCCGGCTCGCCGTCGGCGGTCGACAGCGACGCGCGGCTGGTGGACCTGTCGAAGTTCGACTACGAGAAGACGCTCGCGATCATGCGCGGCGCGCCCGACACCGTCGGCATCAAACGCGCCGACGTCAAGGACACGTGGCTGCGGATCGGCCCGTCGGAGGATCCGGCCACCCCCGAGGCCGTCAACGTCGAGATCTTCGTCAACAGCGAGTTCGGCAACGGCCGCATCGAGCTGTACCCGGACGGCACCACCAAGGCGATCTGGCCCGCCGGCCGCTGAGCCCGACGACCTGCCACCGAGCTGACAAATGATGTACTTTGTCAGCCTGCGGTAGCGCTCAATATATCGGCGCGATACAGTTGGCCGAGGTGTTGATCCGTCGTAACGACAGCCCGAACAGAGCTGGATAGGGGGTGATTCCGGTGCTGGAGCTCGCAATCCTGGGTCTTCTGCTCGAATCGCCCATGCACGGCTACGAGCTGCGCAAACGGCTGACGGGCCTGTTGGGGGCGTTCCGCGCGTTCTCCTACGGTTCGCTCTATCCGGCCCTGCGCCGCATGCAGGCCGACGGGCTGATCGTCGAGGACGCCGCTCCCGAGGGCGCGACGAAAGTGCGCCGGGCGCGCCGGGTCTACCAGCTCACCGAGGCCGGCAAACAGCGGTTCGCCGAGCTGGTCGCCGACACCGGACCGCAGAACTACTCCGACGACGGCTTCGGTGTGCACCTGGCCTTCTTCAACCGCACCCCGGCCGAGGCCAGGATGCGGATCCTGGAAGGTCGCCGTCGTCAGGTGGAGGAACGGCGGGAAGGTCTGCGTGAAGCAGTGGCGCGGGCCAGCAGTTCGTTCGACCGCTACACCCGTCAACTCCACCAGCTGGGCCTGGAGTCCAGTGAGCGAGAAGTGAAATGGCTCAACGAACTGATAGCGGCAGAGCGGCTGAGCCAGGGGCGTACGGACAATCCATGAACGCACCCCGGGTACAGCCCTGACATTGCAAACAAGGCCGCTGGCCGAGCAATACGGAACGAGTAAGGAGACCGTCCATGTCTGAGCACGCAGGAGAAATCCGGGTCGCCATTGTCGGCGTCGGTAACTGCGCATCCTCCCTGGTCCAGGGCGTGCAGTACTACCGCAACGCCGACGAGAACACGACCGTGCCCGGGCTGATGCACGTCAAGTTCGGCCCGTACCACGTGCGCGACGTGAACTTCGTCGCCGCGTTCGACGTGGACGCCAAGAAGGTCGGCTTCGATCTGTCCGAGGCCATCTTCGCCTCCGAGAACAACACCATCAAGATCGCCGACGTGCCGCCGACCGACGTCATCGTGCAGCGCGGCCCGACACTCGACGGCATCGGCAAGTACTACGCCGACACCATCGAGGTCTCCGACGCCGAACCGGTCGACGTGGTCAAGGTCCTCAAGGACGCCGAGGTCGACGTGCTGGTCTCCTACCTGCCCGTGGGTTCGGAAGAGGCCGACAAGTTCTACGCCCAGTGCGCGATCGACGCGGGCGTGGCCTTCGTCAACGCGCTGCCGGTGTTCATCGCCTCGGATCCGGTGTGGGCCAAGAAGTTCGAAGATGCCGGCGTGCCGATCGTCGGTGACGACATCAAGAGCCAGGTCGGCGCCACCATCACCCACCGCGTGATGGCCAAGCTGTTCGAGGACCGCGGCGTCACGCTGGACCGCACCTACCAGCTCAACGTCGGCGGCAACATGGACTTCCTGAACATGCTCGAGCGTTCGCGTCTGGAGTCCAAGAAGGTCTCCAAGACCCAGGCCGTCACCTCCAACCTGTCCGGCGCGCTGGCCGGCAAGGTCGAGGACAAGAACGTCCACATCGGACCGTCCGACCACGTCGCCTGGCTCGACGACCGCAAGTGGGCCTACGTGCGGCTGGAAGGCCGCGCCTTCGGCGACGTGCCGCTGAACCTGGAGTACAAGCTCGAGGTGTGGGACTCCCCCAACTCCGCAGGCGTCATCATCGACGCGGTGCGCGCGGCCAAGATCGCCAAGGACCGCGGCATCGGCGGACCGATCGAGGCGGCCTCGGCCTACCTCATGAAGAGCCCGCCCAAGCAGCTCGCCGACGACGTCGCCCGCGCCGAGCTGGAAACCTTCATCGAGGGCTGATCCTCGCGTGATTTGTGGAGTCTTACCGGCAGGCGCTGGTAAGACTCCACAAATCGCTTAGGGTCGGGGACGTGTCGACCACACACGAGATCTCCGACGACGAACTGCCCACGCTCGACGAGTTCGCGCTGCTGCACGAGAACGCCGCGCAGATCGGGCGTACCGAACCGCTGCCGCCCGTCGAACGCATCACGCACGGCCCGGTCAGCGCGCTGAAGTTCGGCACCGAGGCGCCGCGCGTGGTGTTCCTGCACGGCGGCGGGCAGAACGCGCACACGTGGGACACCGTGATCCTGGGTCTCGGTGAACCCGCGCTGGCCGTCGACCTGCCCGGTCACGGCCGCTCGCAGTGGCGCGAGGACGGTGATTACGGCCCGAAACTCAACGCCGAGACCGTCAAACCCGTGCTGCGCGACCTCGCCCCCGAACCGCGCCTTGTGGTCGGCATGTCCCTCGGCGGGCTCACCGCACTGCGCATCGCGGCCACCGAACCCGCACTGGTGCCCGAACTCGTGCTGGTCGACGTCACGCCGTCGGCGCCCGAACGGCACACCGAGATGACGAAGGCGCAGATGGGCACCGTCGCCCTCGTCCGTGAGAACCGCACCTTCCCCAGCTTTGCGGCCATGCTGGACGTGACCGTGCAGGCCGCGCCGCACCGTGACCGGAACTCGTTGCGGCGCGGCGTCTTCCACAACTCGAAACAGCTCGAGGACGGCACGTGGACGTGGCGTTACGACTCGTTCCGCAAGGGCGACGGTTTCGAAGGCCTGTGGGACGACGTCGAATCCATCACGATGCCGACCACCCTGGTGCGCGGAGCCAACTCGTTCTTCGTCAACGACGAGGACGCGAAACAGTTCGCCGACCGCGCACCGGGATTCAAGCGCACGCACATCGTCGCCGACGCGGGCCACTCGGTGCAGGGCGATCAACCGGCGAAGCTCGTGGAGATCCTGCGGGGAATCCTCGGGTAGCCGATCGTCGGTGTGGCCCGAATACACCGATCGTTCACCTTCTCCTTGCCGAGTGATTGCCGTGCTGCCGTAACTTCCGCCGTGACCGGCCGATCAGCCCTCGGCCGGTGTCGAGCGAAAGGACGTACCGGCCGTGGCGCTTGTGCCGTTGAATCTCTTTGTCACCCACCGCGGCAGGTCATCCCGCCAGCACATCACGTGCCGCTACCGCTGCGGCGACGCATGCTCGAAGCCCGCACCCAACACCAGCGACAACGAGTACTTCGGCGACATCGTCGCGCAGATGTCGCGCCGGTCGATGCTGCGTGCCGCGGGCGTCACGGTGCTGGCCGTCGGGGCGGGGTCCGCACTCGCGGCCTGCGGCGCCGACGAGCAACCCGGCGCCACACCCACCTCGTCGCCGGAGCCCGCGGCCACGCCACCCGGGTTGAGGTTCGACGCCGTCGCGCCCAATTCCGAAGACGCCGTGATCATTCCGCAGGGGTACCGCCAACAGGTCGTGATCGCCTGGGGTGACCCCGTCCTGCCGGACGCCCCGCCGTTCGACATCGCCGCACAGACCGCCGACGCGCAACGCAAGCAGTTCGGGTTCAACAACGACTTCGCAGCCCTCATGCCGATCCCTGGGCAGCGCAACCGGTTTCTGCTCGTGACCAACTTCGAGTACGTCACGCCGCAGTTCATGTTCTCCGGCTACGACCCCGAGGCGCCCACGCGGGACCAGTTCGACATCGAGATCGCTGCGATGGGCATGGGTGTGGTCGAGGTCGAACGCGCAGGCGATGGCGCACTGCGGCCGGTGATGGGACGCTACAACCGTCGCATCACCGCCGACACCCCGTTCACGCTCACCGGACCTGCCGCCGGCACCGACTTCGTCAAGACCGCCGCCGATCCCACCGGCCGGACGGTCGCAGGCACCTTCGCCAACTGTGCCGGCGGCGTGACGCCTTGGGGCACAGTTCTTTCCGGTGAGGAGAACTTCCACGGTTACTTCGGCGCGCCTGCGGACGCCCCGGCCCCGAAGCCCGTCGAGGGCGACCGCTTCGACCGCTACGGCATCGAGCTGCAGCCGTCCGAGCTGAGATGGGAGTCGTTCGATCCGCGCTTCGATCTGACGGTGACGCCGAACGAGGTCAACCGGTTCGGCTATGTCGTCGAGGTCAACCCGTGGGATCCCGGCTCGACCCCGGTCAAACACTCGGCACTGGGCCGTTTCAAGCACGAGGGTGCCACGATCCACGTCACCGCCGACGGCCGCGTCGTCGCCTACACCGGCGACGACGAACGCTTCGACTACATGTACAAGTTCGTCGCGGACAAGTCGGTGGCCCCTGGCTGGGAGAACGATCCCGCCGCGATGGCGCACAACATGTCGATTCTCGACGAGGGAACACTCTACGTCGCGAAACTGGCCAGCGACATCCCGGCGGAGGAGATCGATGGAAGGGGCAAGCTGCCGTCGTCGGGATCGTTCCGCGGGACGGGCACCTGGATCCCGTTGCTGAGGTCGGGCCCGGATGGCACCGGTGAATCCCTGGTCGAGGGCATGACCGCCGCCGAGGTGGCGGTGTTCACCCGCTTCGCGGCCGACAAGGCCGGAGCCACGAAGATGGATCGACCCGAGGACTTCGAGGCCAATCCGCTGACCGGCAAGGTGTACGTCGCGCTGACCAACAACGACAAGCGCGGCACCGACGGCGAACCGGCGGCCGACGCCGCCAATCCGCGCTCGGAGAACAAGAACGGTCAGATCCTCGAGATCACCGACAACCACACCGGCACCGATTTCACGTGGGACCTGCTGCTGGTGTGCGGGGACCCCGACGCCGCCGACACGTACTACGCCGGCTTCGACAAGTCGGCGGTGAGCCCCATCTCGTGCCCCGACAACCTGGCCTTCGACCGTCACGGGAACCTGTGGATCTCGACCGACGGCAACGCCCTCGGTGCCAACGACGGCCTGTTCGCGGTGGCGCTCGACGGCCCGAATCGCGGTGAGACCAAACAGTTCCTGTCGGTTCCGCTCGGCGCGGAGACCTGCGGTCCGGTGGTCACCGACGACGTGGTGACGGTCTGCGTGCAACACCCAGGGGAGAGCGACGACCACAGTCTCGACAACCCGCTGTCGCACTGGCCCGGTGGCGGCACCACCCCGGCGCGGCCCGCGGTGGTCTCGGTGTGGAGACCACAAGGCCAGATCGGCGTATAGCCGATGACGTCGCGGTGACGCGGCTACGCTCGCACAGATGACTTCGCCTATTCGCATAGGGGTGCAACTGCAGCCCCAACACTCGCCCGAATACCGTTTCATCCGCGATGCGGTGCGCCGCTGTGAGGACATCGGCGTCGACATCGCGTTCAACTGGGACCACTTCTTCCCGCTCTACGGCGATCCCGACGGCGCGCACTACGAGTGCTGGACCATGCTCGGGGCGTGGGCCGAGCAGACGTCACGCATCGAGATCGGCGCACTGGTCACCTGCAACTCCTACCGCAACCCGGAACTGCTCGCCGACATGGCCCGCACGGTCGACCACATCTCCGACGGCAGGCTCATCCTCGGTATCGGAAGTGGTTGGAAGCAAAAGGATTACGACGAGTACGGCTACGAGTTCGGCACCGCAGGCAGCCGGCTGGACGACCTGGCCGCGGCGCTGCCCCGCATCCGCGCGCGGCTGGACAAGCTCAACCCGGCGCCGACGCGTGAGATCCCGATCCTGATCGGCGGGCAGGGCGAGCGCAAGACCCTTCCCCTGGTGGCCGAGCACGCCCACATCTGGCACGCGTTCGTCGACCGCAACACCTATCCGGGCAAGGCCGAGGTGCTCGACTCGCACTGCGAGAGCGTGGGCCGCGATGCCGCGTCCATCGAACGGTCGGCCGGTGTGCAGTCCGACGGCGGCATCGAGGCGATGCTGGCCGAGGCCGACGCGCTGGCCGATCTCGGCGTGACGATCCTGACCGTCGGCGCGAACGGTCCCGACTACGATCTGACGGCCGCCGAGGCACTGTGCCGCTGGCGTGACGGACGTCACGCGAACTGATTAACGGCGTTAACGACTTGCCCCTCCCCGCAGGTCCACGCATGCGAAAATCAGCGAATCGATTTTTTCGCAGGGGGGCCAGCGCGAGGTGCCGAAGAAGTATGGGGTCAAAGAGAAAGACCAGGTGGTCAGCCACATCATCAACCTGATGATGACGGGCAAACTCCGGACGGGGGACCGGATCGACCGCAACGAGATCGTCCGCGATCTCGGGCTCAGCCGCGTGCCCATCCAGGAGGCCGTCGTGCAACTCGAACACGACGGCATCCTGTCCACGCGATATCACCGCGGCGCCTTCGTCGCCCGCTTCGACGAGGCCACGGTCGCCGAACACCATGAGCTGTACGGGATTCTCAACGGCATCTCCTCGGCGCGCTGCGCGGCCAACCCGACGCCGCGGATCCTCGCGCAACTCGAGGAGTCGTTGCGGATCATGCACGCCGCCAAGGACGTCAAGACGTTCCAGGACAACTGCTGGGTGTTCCGCAACACGATCAACGACGAGTACGCGGGCCCGCGCCTGCAGGCCACGATCCGCGCCGGCGAGAGCTTCGCACCGTCGGACTTCTGGACGGGCTACACACCGTCCAAGACCGAGTTCCTGCCCACCTACGACGACGAGTTCGCGGCCATCCGCGACCGCGACCCCGAGAACGCCCGCAAGGCGTGCATGCACCGGTCCGAGATCATGTCGAGGATCATGATCGCCGAGCTCACCCGCCGAGGTGTGTTCGGTGAACTGCGCTCTCCATAGCCTCGAATCCCGCACCGAGGCGTCGTCTCGCATTAGGTTGCTTTAGATGAGCGTCAGACGACTCGCGGCGCTGCTGGCATCGACCCTGATGGTGATGGGGCTGGTACTGGCGGGCCCGGCCAGCGCCGATGTCGACCAGTGCGCACCACCGGGCATCGACAGCGCCAGCGCGCTGCCCACCAACCTGGCGGCCGCGGCCGCCGGTCCCGACGCCGACAGGTACACGACGCCGACGGTCAAACCGCTTCAGGACATCCGGGTCGACCAGCTCGGGCTGTCGACACCCGGTGTCCTGACCGTCGGCACCCTCTCCGATGCGCCGCCGAGCATCTGCATCGACTCGGCCGGGCAGTTCACCGGGTTCGACAACGAACTGCTGCGCGCCGTCGCCGACAAGCTCGGCCTGCGCGTCGACTTCGTCGGCACCGAGTTCTCGGGCCTGCTCGCGCAGACCGCGTCGCGGCGCTTCGACGTCGCGTCGTCGTCGATCACCACCACCGATGCGCGCAGGCGCACCGTGGGTTTCACCAACGGCTACGACTTCGGCTACTTCTCGCTGGTGGTGCCGACCGGTTCGCCGATCACGGGGTTCGACCAGCTCGGACCCGGGCAGCGCATCGGCGTCGTGCAGGGCACCGTGCAGGAGTCCTACGTGATCGACACCCTGCACCTCGAACCCGTGAAGTACCCCGACTACAACACCGTCTACGCGAGCCTCAAGACACGCCAGATCGACGCGTGGGTCGCGCCGTCGCAGCAGGCGTCGGGCACCGTGCAGCCGGGCGATCCGGCGCAGATCATCGAAAACACCTTCAGTCTGGACAATTTCGTGGCCTGGGCGGTCGCGAAGGAGAACCAGCCGCTCATCGACGCGCTGAACTCTGGTCTCGACGCGATCATCGCCGACGGGACGTGGGCCCGGCTCTACACCGACTGGGTACCGCGCGCCCTGCCGCCCGGCTGGAAACCCGGCTCCAAGGCCGCGCCGGAACCCCAGCTGCCCGATTTCAACGCGATCGCCGCGGCCCGCGAGGAACCCGAGGACACCGGGCCGGTCGGACCGAAATCCGTGCTGTCGCAACTCGCGGACTCGTTCCTCGACTGGGACCTGTACAAGCAGGCCATCCCCGACCTGCTCAAGACCGGCCTGCCCAACACCCTGATCCTGACCGTCAGCGCGGGCATCATCGGCCTGGTGCTCGGCATGGGCCTGGCCATGGCGGGAATCTCGCGCGCGGTGTGGCTGCGATGGCCCGCCCGCATCTACACCGACATCTTCCGCGGCCTGCCCGAGGTGGTGATCATCCTGCTGATCGGGCTCGGTGTCGGGCCGATCGTCGGCCACCTGACCGGCAACAACCCGTACCCTCTGGGCATCGCGGCGCTCGGGTTGATGGCCGCGGCCTACATCGGGGAGATCTTCCGCTCGGGCATCCAGAGCGTGGAGGCCGGCCAACTGGAAGCCGCACGCGCACTGGGGTTCAGCTACCGCTCGTCGATGCGCCTGGTCGTGGTGCCCCAGGGTGTCCGGCGCGTGCTGCCCGCGTTGATGAACCAGTTCATCTCGCTGCTGAAGGCGTCGTCGCTGGTGTACTTCCTCGGCCTGATCGCCAACCAGCGTGAACTGTTCCAGGTGGGCCGAGACCTCAACGCGCAGACCGGAAATCTGTCGCCGCTCGTCGCGGCAGGCCTGTTCTACCTGATGCTGACCATCCCGCTGACACACCTGGTGAACTACATCGACAACCGGCTGCGGCGGGGCCGGCCCGCGACCGAGGAAGATCCGGTACCGCCGGCCGCCACCCAGGAGATGATCTGATGCCGGCACCCGACGCGGTCTCCTTGACCGCCACGAACATTCACCTGGCATTCGGCCCCAACAAGGTGCTGCGCGGTGTCGACCTCGACGTACCCGCCGGGACCACCACGGCGGTCATCGGCCCCTCCGGATCGGGCAAGTCCACGCTGCTGCGCACGCTGAACCGCCTGTACGAACCCGACGAGGGTGATGTCCTGCTGGACGGACGATCGGTGTTGCGCGACAACCCGGATCAACTGCGTCAGCGCATCGGCATGGTGTTCCAGCAGTTCAACCTCTTCCCCCACCGCAGCGTTCTCGACAACGTCACACTGGGCCCGCGCAGGCTCAAAGGGCTGGGCGCCGACGACGCGCGCGAACTGGGTCTGGCGCAACTCGACCGGGTTGGGTTGCGGCACAAGGCCGATGTGCGGCCTGGCACGCTGTCTGGCGGCCAACAGCAGCGCGTCGCGATCGCCCGCGCGCTCGCGATGGCACCACAGGTGATGTTCTTCGACGAGGCCACCTCGGCGCTCGACCCGGAACTGGTCAAGGGCATCCTGAGCCTGATGGCCGATCTCGCCGCGGACGGCATGACCATCGTCGCTGTCACACACGAGATGGGGTTCGCGCGGTCGACGGCAAATACCGTCGTGTTCATGGACCAGGGCCGCGTTGTCGAGTCCGGCGAGCCCGATCAACTCTTCGAAGCAGCGGAAACAGATCGCCTGCGCCGCTTCCTGTCCCAGGTTCTGTGAATCAATCGGGCAAACCTGGCAAGCAGCTCACCCTACCGGCGCAGACAGGTTAGACTGGCGAACTATGGCAGAGACCGAACCGCAGGTCACCGAGCTGGCTGGAGAGCTGCAACGCGTTCTCTCCAAAGTCTTCTCGGTGCTGCGCCGCGGCGACACACATCGCGGCACCGCCGGCGACCTGACGTTGGCCCAGCTGTCGATCCTGTTGACCCTCCTGGAGGGCGGGCCGATCCGCATGACCGAGCTCGCGGCCCGCGAGCGCGTCCGTACGCCCACCACCACCGTCGCGATCCGCCGCCTGGAGAAACTCGGTCTGGTCAAGCGTTCGCGCGACCCCTCTGACCTGCGCGCCGTGCTGGTCGACGTCACGCCGCAGGGCCTGGTGCAGCACCGCGAGTCACTGGCCGCCCGACGCGCCGACCTCGCCGAACGACTCAGCAAGCTCAGCGACGAGGATCTCGCGACCCTCGCCAGGGCCCTCGGGCCGCTGGAACGCCTCGCCGGGCAGGACGAGGACAAGAAGAACGAACGCGAGACGCCCAAACCCGCCGAACAGACCAGCTAAGTGCCGGGCTAACCCAGCCAGTCCAGCACGGCCGCGGCGGTCCAGGACTGCTGCATGCTGCCCAGCGGTTCACCCGTGAACGGCTCGTAGTACTCGGCGAACGTGCCGTCGCTGGCCTGCCGCAGGCCCTCCTGCCGCAGCAGGCGCGCCCGCTCGGCCCAGCCACGGCGCGCGAAACACCACGAGAACAGCCAGGTCATGACCGGCCACACCGGGCCGCGCCAGTACTCGCGCGGACGGAAATCGCGCGACACGGGTGACGTCGACGGGATGACGCTGTACCGCAGATCCGGGTGGCCGCAGAACCGCGGGCCCTCCAGGCGCTTGATCAGCGTCCGCTCCTTGTCGTGCGGCAACCCGCCGCACAACAGCGGCGCGAACTGCGCCACGGTCTCGGTGGCCACCCATCTGCCCGCGCGCACGTCGAAATCCCTTGCCGCGCCGGTGCGGTCGTCGGTCGAATCGATCACGCCGGCCCGGAACCGGTCGGCCCACGCGTACAGATCCCGCACATCGGCGTGCGGGCGTTTGTGGTCCTCACCGATCTCGGCCAGCACCTGGCAGGCCACCGAGAAGATGGCCGAGACGAACACGTCCTCGACCGCGAAGCTCATCACCTTCGGCAGCAGATCGTCGTCGTAGCGAACCGATTTCATCTCCTCGAGCAGCCACAGGTACCGGTCGTACTCGAGGTCGCTGGGCCGCTGCGTCGCGTCGGTGACGATGGTGTTGTCCTCGCGCTGGTACTCGGGCACGTTGCCGGGAACCACGTTGGCGTAGGCGCTGTCCCAGCGCGGTGAGTTGTCCATGCCGGACTCCCAGCCGTGGTACAGCGTGATCCGTCCGTGGCCGTCCGGATCGCGCTTCTCGGCCAGCCACCGGTGCCAGCGCACCAGATCGCTCCAGCGCCGGTCCAGGAAGGCCGCGGCCACCGCGCGAGTCGAGCGGCCCCGGTTGCGCGCCTGGTCGAGGATGCGTTGCACCGCGATGGCGTGCACAGGCGGTTGCGTGATGCCCGAGGTGTGCCGGATGCGCGGCGCGTTCGCCGCGAGCGCCTGTGTCGCCCAGCGGGCCGGGCCGGGGAAGTACCCGTCGACGCCGTTGGCGAACACGATGTGCGGGATCATCCCGTTGCGCCACTGCGCCGACAACAGGGTGTCGAGTTCGACGACGGCGCGCTCGACGCTCAGCGGCGCAAGGCCGATCGCGACGAACGCCGCGTCCCAACTCCACATGTGCGGGTACAGCAGGGGCGCGGCCGTGGTCATGGTGCCCAGGTCGTTACCGCGCAGCAGATACGCGGCGCGGGCAGCAAGTTGTGTCGGCGCGAAGCTCGGATCGGGTGGCATCGCTACCATCATGCGACGCCGGGGCCGAAGTTGCAGGTCGGTAGGCTTGTCGGCGTGCCGACCGCGCTGATCACCGGAGCGAGCGGGGCCATCGGTTCGGCCATCGCCGCTGCCCTCGCCCCCACCCACACCCTGTTGCTGGCGGGTCGCCCGTCGGCCCGGCTCGACGAGGTCGCCGAACGCCTGGGCGCCCCGACCTGGCCACTCGACCTCACCGACGCCGATTCGATCGAGTCGAGCACCGAGGTGCTCGCCGAACTCGACGTGCTGGTGCACAACGCGGGGGTGCTGTTCCCGGGCCGCGTCGGCGAATCCACGGCCGACGAGTGGCGTGCGTCGTTCGAGGTGAACGTCACAGGTGCCGTCGCGCTGACGCTGGCGTTGCTGCCTGCGTTGCGCGCCGCGCGCGGGCACGTCGTGTTCATCAATTCAGGTGCGGGGCGCAACGTGTCGGCGGGCATGGCCTCGTACTCGGCGAGCAAGTTCGCGCTGCGCGCGTTCGCCGACTCACTGCGCGCCGATGAACCGTCGCTGCGGGTCACCTCGGTGTTCCCGGGGCGCACCGATTCGGACATGCAGCGCGAACTGATCGCCTACGAGGGCCGCGAGTACGACCCCGGCAGTTTCCTGCGGCCCGAGACCGTCGCGGGGCTGGTGGCCTCGGCCGTCAACACCCCACGCGACGGCCACGTCCACGAGATCGTGGTCCGCCCGGGCTAGACCCGGCTAGACGACCAGGTTGACCAGCCGGCCCGGGACAACGATGACCTTCTTGGGCGTGGCCCCGGCCAGGAACGCCTGCACCTTCTCGTCGGCCAGGGCCGCGGCCTCGAGCGCGGCCTTGTCCGCGTCGGCCGCCACGACGATCTTGCCGCGCACCTTGCCGTTGACCTGGACGGGGAACTCGATGGTGTCCTCCACCAGGTACTGCGGGTCGGCTTCTGGGAAAGGTCCGTGTGCCAGCGAGGTGTCGTGGCCCAGCCGCTTCCACAGTTCCTCGGCGAGGTGCGGCGCCAGCGGCGCGACCATCAGCACCAGTGGTTCGATCGCGGCGCGCGCCGCCACACCCTCCTTGGTGAGGTGGTTGGTGTACTCGATGAGCTTGGCGGCCGCGGTGTTGTTGCGAAGTGCCGCATAGTCTTCGCGCACACCTTCGATCGTGCGGTGCAGCAGGCGCAGCGTCTCGTCGCTGAGTGCCTCGTGCTCGACGACACGCACGTTGCCCGAGGTCTCGTCGATCACGACGCGCCACACACGCTGCAGGAAGCGGTGCGCACCGACGACGTCCTTGGTGGCCCACGGCCGCGACGCCTCGAGCGGGCCCATCGACATCTCGTACACGCGCAGCGTGTCGGCGCCGTAGTTGTCGCAGATCTCGTCGGGCGACACCGAGTTCTTCAGGCTCTTGCCGATCTTGCCGAACTCCTGGTTCACCTCTATTTCACCATCGGGACCGGGCCAGAAGAACTTGCCGTCCCGCTCGATCACCTCGGCGGCGGGCACATAGGTGCCGCGCGAGTCGGTGTAGGCGAAGGCCTGGATGTAGCCCTGGTTGACCAGGCGTCGGTACGGCTCACGCGAGCTGACGTAACCCAGGTCGTAGAGCACCTTGTGCCAGAACCGCGAGTACAGCAGGTGCAGCACAGCGTGTTCCACGCCGCCGACGTACAGGTCGACACCGCCCGGATCCTCCGGGCCGTGCTCGTCGGGGCGCGGCCCCATCCAGTACGCCTCGTTCTCCTTGGCGCACATCTCATCCGGATTGTGCGGATCGGTGTAGCGCAGCTCGTACCACGAGCTGCCGGCCCACTGCGGCATGACATTGGTGTCACGCGTGTAGGACTGCAGACCGTCACCGAGGTCGAGTTCGACGTGGACCCATTCGGTGGCCTTGTTCAGCGGCGGCGAGGGCTCGCTGTCGGCGTCGTCCGGGTCGAACAGCACCGGCGAGTAGTCGGGGACGTCCGGAAGCTCAACGGGCAGAGCAGATTCCGGCAGCGGGTGGGCACGTCCGTCGGCGTCGTAGACAATGGGGAACGGCTCACCCCAGTAGCGCTGGCGGGCGAACAGCCAGTCACGCAGCTTGTACTCGACGCGGCGCTTCCCGCGGCCGTCGGCCTCGAGACGGGCGATGATGGCCTCCTTGGCCGACGCCACATCCATGCCGTCGAGGAAGCCCGAGTTGACCATGGTGCCGTCGCCCGCGTAGGCGGCCTCCGAGATGTCACCACCGGTCACCACCTCGATGATGGGCAGGCCGAACTCCTTGGCGAAATCCCAGTCACGCTGATCGCCGCCGGGCACCGCCATGATGGCGCCGGTGCCGTAGCCGGCCAGCACGTAGTCGGCGATGAAGATCGGAACCTGTTTGCCGTCAGCGGGATTGGTCGCGTAGGCACCCAGGAACACACCGGTCTTGGTCTTGTTCTCCTGGCGCTCCAGATCCGACTTCGCGGCGATGTCCGTGCGGTAGGCCGCGACGGCCTCGCGCGGGGTCGCCGCGCCGTAGGTCCAGCGCTCGTCGGTGCCGTCGGGCCACGCGTCGGTCACCAGCGTGTCGACCAGATCGTGCTCGGGGGCCAACACCAGATACGTTGCGCCGAACAACGTATCTGGACGCGTGGTGAACACCTCGATGTCGTCGGCCGCGGTCGCGAACAGCACCGAGGCACCCGTCGAGCGGCCGATCCAGTTGCGCTGCATGGTCTTGACCTTCTCGGGCCAATCCAGCACGTCGAGATCCTCGAGGAGCCTGTCGGAGTACGCGGTGATGCGCATCATCCACTGGCGCAACCGCTTCCGGAACACCGGGAAGTTGCCGCGGTCGCTGCGGCCCTCGGAGGTCACCTCCTCGTTGGCCAGCACGGTGCCCAGACCGGGGCACCAGTTCACCATCGAGTCGGCGCGGTACACCAAGCGGTAACCGTCGATCACATCGGCGCGCTCACCCTTGGACAGATCGGCCCAGTTGCGGCCGTCGTCGAGCGTGCGCTTACCCGATTCGAACTCCTCGACCAGCTCGCTGATGCGGCGGGCCTTGTTCTGGTCGCGGTCGAACCAGGCGTTGTAGATCTGCAGGAAGATCCACTGCGTCCACTTGTAGTAGTCGACGTCGGTGGTGGAGAAGCTGCGGCGCGTGTCGTGGCCCAGCCCCAGCCGGCCCAGCTGCCTGCGGAAGTTGACGATGTTGGCCTCGGTGCGCGTGCGCGGATGCGTCCCGGTCTGCACCGCGTACTGCTCGGCGGGCAGGCCGAAGGCGTCGAACCCCAGTGCGTGCAACACGTTGCGGCCGAGCATGCGGTAGTAGCGCGCGTAGACGTCGGTCGCGATGTAGCCCAGCGGGTGCCCGACGTGCAGGCCGTCGCCCGACGGGTACGGGAACATGTCCTGGACGAACATCTTGTCGGCGGGCACGTCCGAGCCGTCCTGCGGCGCGAGTGACCCCACGGGATTGGCGACGTTGAACGTGCCGCGGTCCGACCACGTCTCCTGCCACGCCCGCTCGATCTGCCCCGCGAGATCCGCGTTGTAGCGATGACGCGGGATCTGCTCATCGGGTGTTGTCGGCGTGGTTGCGGGTTCGGTCACGACCAACAGGGTATAAGGCGGCCGCAAACCGCTCGAAGTCGCTGACCTCCCAAGACCGTCAGGGCACAGCTTGGTATCGGTTCCGTCGCGGGCAAGTCAGAGCTTGATTCCAGGTGTGTAGAGATCCTGGTTTCGGCACCTGCGGCATGGATACAGTCAGCGCCTGACGTACGGCAGCAAACAGCTTCGAATCGTTGGGGAAGGACGCACGCAATGACCGAGAGTGCCCGTCGTTGGCGGGTTCTGAGCGCAGGGGTGGCCGCGGGACTGGCCGGTTTCGTCAGCCTTGCCGGCAACACCGCATCCGCCGAACCAGTGTTGCCCATGCCACCGGCGCCCGTGCCGTCACCGGTGGTGCAGCAGGCGGCCCCGCTCGCTCCTGCGGCCGCGCCCGCGGCTGCCGCGGTACCCGGAACGTCGAGCCTGGGCGTGACGAATCAGACACCAGGCGTCGCCGTGCCCGCGGCGCCCGCAGCGGTGCCGCAACCGGCGATCGTCCCGGCGACCTCCGGCACGCTCTCGGAATTCCTCGCCGAGCACGGCGTCAAGATGGAGCCGCAGGTCGCCGACAACTTCACGGCGCTCAACATCGTGCTGCCCATGCCGACGAACTGGACGAAGGTCCCCGATCCGAACGTGCCGAACGCGTTCGCCGTGATCGCCGACCGCACCAGCAAGGACCTGTACACACCCAACGCCCAGGTGGTCGTCTACAAGCTCATCGGCGACTTCGACCCGCGCGCGGCGATCAGCCACGGCTACGTCGACAGCCAGAAGCTTCTCGGCTGGCGTACCACCGACATGGCGATGGGCGACTTCTACGGATTCCCCTCGTCGTTCATCGAAGGTAGCTACACCGAGGGCAGCCAGGTGCTCAACACCTCGCGCCGCCACGTCATCGCCACATCGGGCGACGACCGGTACCTGGTGTCGCTGTCGGTGAACTGGTCGGCCGCCAACCAGGGCATATCGGCCGCCGCGGACGCGACCGACGCGATCGTCTCGGGCTTCCGGGTCAGCGCGCCCGCGCCCGCGCCCGCGGCTCCGCCCGCCGCGCCTGCACCGGTTGCGCCATCCGCGCTGCCCGCTTTGCCCCAGCTCCCGGGCCTCCCGGGCTAGAGGTTGGGCCGGGGCGCCGAGCCCCGGCCCGATACCGCACGAACGCCGCCGAACTCGTATTGTGGGCCCATGCTGATCGCCGCGCTGCTGTGTCTGAGCGCCGCCGTCGTCGTCGCAGTCCTCGGGTTGTGGCTGTTGACCCGGCCCCGTTACGGAGATCCGGTGCGGGGCGTGTTGAGAGCGGTTGCCCCGACGCAGCTGGCCGCCGCGGTCATGCTCGCCGCGGGCGGCGCCACCGCGTTGGCCGCCGCCCCGCAGACCGGGCTCATGGTCGTCGTGGTGTGCGTCATCGGGGCCATCGCGACCGTGGCCGCGGGCTGCTGGCAGAGCGCCAAGGCCGTCGCCGTCAGTCAAGCGGCGAGTGAAGCGGCACGCGCGGAGTCGGGCGGCTGCGCCCCGGAGGCATGCGCGGCCTGCACGCTGTCCTGCAGCAAGTGATCAGTTGCGGCTCACGTCGATGGGGTGGGTCGCCAGCAGCGACATCGGCAGCGGCTGACGTCGCAGCACACGGCCCCACAGGTCGATCCGCGGCTCGATGAGCACGTCGGAGGGCAACGCCGACAACACGATCCAATCGTCGCGCTCGATCTCGCCGTCCAGCTGCCCGGTGGTCCAGCCGGAGTATCCCGCGAAGATGCGGACACCCTCGATGACGGGCGCGAGCTCCTCGGGATCGGCGTCGAGATCCACCATCACCACACGGCCCTGTACATGCCGCAACCCGTCGACGCCGTCGGCCTGCATGCCGACCCGCAGCGTCGCGAGACACAACGCCGAATCCCGTTTGACCGGGCCGCCGATGAACATCGTCTTGGGTTTCGCGGTGACCTCGGCCCACTGCGGCAGGACGTTGTAGACGGCGGTCTCACTCGGCCGGTTGAGGATCACCCCGAGCGTGCCGCCCGAATTGTGCTCGACGATGTAGATGACCGTGCGCCGGAACGTCGGCTCGAGCAGATCGGTGTTGGCGAGCAGCAGTGTTCCCGGGCGTACCCGGTGGGCCGCAGGGGCGATGAAATCCTCCGGATCCTCTGACTGCGCCACTCATACATCATGGCACCAGCACCCGCGTGACGTGGCGAACAAATTAAGGCGTGGCCGGAAATATCCGGATCTTTGTACTGTGGAGCGGGTTGCCGACCGCTGTCTGGACAGCCCCCCGAACAGGACGTGATCTTCGTGGTTGACGCTCGCGCGCCCATCGCCTTGTGGCGGTCGTTGCGGGCCATGACCGAGTTCCGCCGGTTGCTCGAACTGCGCGCGGTCAGCCAGTTCGGTGACGGCCTGTTCCAGGCCGGCCTGGCCGGGGCCATCCTGTTCAATGTCGAGCGCGCCGCGGGCCCGTGGCAGATCGCGGGTTCGTTCGCGGTGCTGTTCCTCCCGTACTCCGCACTCGGGCCGTTCGCGGGTGCGCTGCTGGACCGCTGGGACCGGCGTCTGGTGATGATCGGCGCGAACCTCGGGCGGCTGCTGCTCGTGGTGCTCGTGGGTGTGCTGCTGGCGGTCGGCGCCGGGGATCTGGAGATCCTGTGCTGCGCGCTGATCATCAACGGCTTCACGCGGTTCGTGTCCTCAGGTCTGTCGGCCGCGCTGCCCGACGTCGTACCCCGCGGCCAGGTGGTGGCGATGAACTCGGTGGCCACCGCGACCGGGGCGGCCGCGGCATTCCTCGGCGCCAACTTCATGCTGTTGCCGCGCTGGCTGTTCGGCGCAGGCGACGCCGGGGCCTCGGTGGTGATCTTCATCGTGCTGATCCCCGTCGCGCTCGCACTGTGGCTCTCGGTGCGGTTCGGCCCGCACGTGCTGGGCCCGCACGAGAGCAAGCGCGCGATCCACGGGTCGGTGGCCTATGCCGTGTCGACCGGCTGGCTGCACGGCGCCCGCACGGTCGCCTCGGTCCGCACGGTCGCCGCGACCCTGGGCGGGCTGGCCGCGCACCGAGCGGCGTTCGGCATCAACACGCTCATCGTGCTGGTGCTCGTCCGCCACACCGACACCCCGACCCAGGTCGCGGGTGTGGGCCTGGGCACGGCCGTGGTGTTCGTGGGGGCGACCGGTGCCGGGACCTTCCTGGCGACGCTGGTGATGCCTGCCGTCGTCGCGCGTTTCGGCCGCTACGCCACGGCCAACGGCGCGCTGGCGTTCGCCGCGCTGGTGCAGGCCGTCGCGCTGAGCCTGCATCTGCCCGTGATGCTGGTGTGCGGGTTCCTGCTGGGCGCGGCCGGGCAGTTCGTCAAACTGTGCGCCGACTCGGCGATGCAGATCGACGTCGACGACGCGCTGCGCGGGCACGTGTTCACGGTGCAGGACGCGCTGTTCTGGATGTCGTTCGTGTGCGCGATCGCCGTCGCGGCGCTTGTGATCGCGCCCGACGGGCATTCACCGGGCCTGGTCGCGGCGGGTTCGGTGATCTATCTGGCCGGTCTCGGCCTGCACGCCTTCGTCGCCTCCCCGCGGCGGGCCTGATTACGCTGATCCGCATGGCGGCGGAACCGATCGTGGCTGATCTACGGGCCGAGAGCGACGCGCTGGACGCGCTGGTCGCCGACCTGCCCGAGGCGGCCTGGGCGACCGACACCCCGGCACAGGGCTGGACCATCGCCCACCAGATCGGGCATCTGCTGTGGACCGATCAGATGGCGCTTCTCGCGGTCACCGACGAGGCGGGCTTCGCCGAGGCCGTCGCGCGGGCCGCGACGCACCCGACGGGTTTCGTCGACGAGGGCGCCGCCGCACTCGCCGCGCTGCCCGCGGCGCAACTGCTCGCCGAGTGGCGCACCACGAGGAACCGGCTGCACGACGCGCTGCTGGGCGTGGCCGACGGGCGCAAGCTGCCGTGGTTCGGCCCGCCCATGGCCGCGGGTTCGATGGCCACGGCCCGGCTCATGGAGACCTGGGCGCACGGTCTCGATGTGGCCGACGCGCTCGGGGTGCGCAGGTCCGCGACCGACCGACTGCGTTCGGTGGCCCACATCGGTGTTCGCACACGTGATTTCGCGTTCAGCGTGCACGGGTTGACCCCGCCGGCCGAGCCGTTCCGGGTGGAGTTGACCGGCCCTTCGGGTGAGCTGTGGGTGTGGGGACCCGAGGACGCCGCACAACGCGTGACGGGTGTGGCCGAGGACTTCTGCATGCTGGTGACGCAGCGGCGGGCGCCGTCGCAGTTGGATGTGCACGCGACGGGTCCCGACGCGCAGACGTGGCTGACCATCGCGCAGGCCTTCGCCGGGCCGCCGGGCGCCGGGCGGGGCTGACTCGGCTCGTCAGTTCGTTCGAGTGTTGGCTTGTGTGCGAACTTTTCGCGAGATCTCGCACACAAGCCAACACTGGGCGCGGATAACGTGCCTAGAGAGGGGCGGCGGAATCGGCGCGGCCGTCACCGTCGGAGTCGACGAGCCTGAGGTCCCAGCGGCCGTCGCGGTCGGTGTCGACGTGCGCCGAGCCGTCGGAGTGCACCTGGTCGGCCAGCCCGTCGCCGTCGGTGTCGACCAGCCGGTCGTCGACCGCACCGTCGGCATCGAAGTCCACCAATACACCTGTGCTGCTTGTGTTTTCCACACCGTCGAGGCCGAACCAGCGGATCTGGCGGTCGACGCTCACCGCCCACATACCTGAGCCGTCGTCGGTGTAGTAGCTCTCGGCGTGGCCGTCGTCGTCGAGGTCACGCAGCAGATGGTCGGCCACACCGTCGTCGTCGAGATCGGCGAGCACGTCGTCGGTGCGTCCGTCGCCGTCGAAGTCGAGGCCGACGCCGTCGGGGACGCCGTCACCGTCGGTGTCGATCGCGGGCGGCGCGGTCCACATGGTGGCCGTGCCGTCGGGGTCACCCAGGCAGTAATCCATGACTGATTCGACGCACGATCAGCCTCTCGCGTTCCACCATTTCAGCAATTCGTCGACGGCCTCGTCGTGGCTCAGCGGCCCGCGCTCCAGGCGCAGCTCCTTGAGGTACTTCCACGCCTCGCCGACCTGCGGGCCGGGCGGGATGCCGAGGATCTGCATGATCTCGTTGCCGTCCAGGTCAGGACGCACCCGCTGCAGATCCTCTTTCGCCGCGAGTTCGGCGATACGGGCCTCGAGATCGTCGTAGTTGGCACGCAACCGCGCGGCGCGGCGCTTGTTGCGGGTCGTGCAGTCGGCGCGGACCAGCTTGTGCAGCCGGCTCAGCAGCGGACCCGCATCGGTGACGTAGCGGCGCACGGCCGAGTCGGTCCACTTGCCGTCGCCGTACCCGTGGAACCGCAGATGCAGATAGACCAGCTGCGAGACGTCCTCGACCATCTGCTTGGAGTACTTCAGCGCCCGCATGCGCTTGCGGACCATCTTGGCGCCCACCACCTCGTGGTGGTGAAAGCTCACTCCCCCGTCCGGCTCGTGCTTGCGCGTGGCGGGCTTGCCGATGTCGTGCAGCAGTGCGGCCCACCGCAACACCAGGTCCGGACCGTCGTCCTCGAGGTCGATCGCCTGGCGCAGCACGGTCAGCGAGTGCCAGTACACGTCCTTGTGCTGGTGGTGTTCGTCGATCGCCATACGCATCTCGCCGACCTCGGGCAGCACCACCGCGCCCATGCCGGTCTGCACCATGAGGTCGATGCCGGCGACCGGGTCGGCGCCCAGCAGCAGCTTGTCGAGTTCGGCCGCGACGCGTTCGGCCGTGATCCGCTCCAGTTGTGGCGCCATCTCGATGAGCGCCTCGAGCACGCGCGGCGCGACCGAGAACCCCAGTTGTGAGACGAACCTCGCCGCACGGAGCATGCGCAGCGGATCGTCACCGAACGACACCTCCGGCGCCGACGGGGTGTCGAGCACCTTGTCGCGCGCGGCCGCGAGCCCGCCGAGCGGATCGTGGAACTCGCCCGGCCCGTCGGCCGTGATGCGCACCGCCATGGCGTTGATCGTGAAGTCACGACGCACCAGGTCGTCGCCGAGGTTGTCACCGAACTCGACCGTGGGGTTGCGCGACACCTGGTCGTAGCTGTCGGCGCGGAACGTCGTGATCTCGAGGCGGTCGTCGCCCTTGCCGACGCCGATGGTGCCGAACTCGATGCCGGTGTCCCACAGCGCGTCGGACCAGCCGCGCAGGAATTTCTGCATCTGCTCGGGGCGCGCGTCGGTGGTGAAGTCGAGGTCGCTGTTCTCGGTGAGCCTGCCGAGCAGCGCGTCGCGCACACTCCCGCCCACCAGGTACAGCTCGTGGCCTGCGGCAGCGAACACCGCGCCGAGCTCGCGCAGGACCCCGGCGCGGCGGTTCAACGCAACCAGCGCACCGGCCAGCAGTTCGGCAGTAGCAGCAGCTTCGGGCACGTTCGATGAGCCTAATGCGCGCCGCGCACGCGCTACCGGCGAGTGCGGCAGGAGCCGACCCGCGTGGCAGCTACTATCGCTTGGGTGTCCGACGGCGAACAGGCCAAACCACGACGACGCCGAGGCCGGCGCCGTGGTCATCGCCGTGCGCAACGGGCAGCAGGCCCACCCGCCGCAGGTGCCGAGCATCACACCGAACCCGCGGCGGACGCGCGCACCGAGAGCCGTGCCGACACCCGTTCCGACACCTCGTCCGCGCCGACGCCCGCCACGCAACCAGGTGAGAAGAAACCCGGCCCAGGCCGTGGCTCGCGTGCCGGCGCCGCCAAACCGACACCCAAGGACCAGCCCAAGCAGCGCAAGAACCGGCCACGCCGGCCACCGGACCGGTTGCGCACCGTGCACGAGACGTCGGCAGGCGGTCTGGTCATCGACGGCATCGACGGCCCCAAGGATTCGCAGGTCGCGGCGCTGATCGGGCGGCTCGACCGGCGCGGCCGCATGCTGTGGTCGCTGCCCAAGGGCCACATCGAACTCGGCGAGACCGCCGAGCAGACCGCGATCCGCGAGGTGGCCGAGGAGACCGGGATCCAGGGCAGCGTGCTGGCCGCGCTCGGCAGCATCGACTACTGGTTCGTCACCGAGGGCCGTCGCGTGCACAAGACCGTGCACCACTACCTCATGCGCTTCTTGGGCGGTGAGCTCTCCGACGACGACGTCGAGGTCACCGAGGTCGCCTGGGTGCCGCTGCGCGAACTGCCCTCCCGCCTGGCGTACGCCGACGAGCGCAGGCTGGCCGAAGTGGCCGGCGAGCTGATCGACAAGCTGCACACCGGTGGTCCGGCGGCCCTGCCGCCGCTGCCCCACAGTGCGCCGCGGCGACGCGCACAGACGCATTCCCACACCCGCAACCGCCGCGACGACACAGCTCAGCCCCAGGCCCGCCGGCGCACGAACGGATGCGGACAGGGACCGTGACCCGGGCCGGCTACAGGGTCGTGCGGGTCCTGCTGGTGACGGCGATCGTTGCACTGCTGACGATGATCGTCGGCCCACCCGATCTGCTGCCGCGCGCCGCGGCACACACCGACGAGGCGCGGTTCCTCCAGATCCACATCGACCGGATCTCACCGGACCTCGTCACCACGACGAGCGACTCGACCGTCACCGTGAGCGGCGTCGTACAGAACGTCGGCGACCGCCCCGTGCGCGACGTCGTCATCCGGATGGAGCACGCCCGCGCGGTGACCTCGTCGACGCAGCTGCGCACCGACCTGAGCGGCAACCTGGACCAGTTCGAACCGGTCGCCGAGTTCGTCACGGTCGCCACCGAGATGCAGCGCGGGCAGTCCGTCCCGTTCACGCTGTCGTATCCCCTGCGGGCAGGCAACCGCCCCTCACTCGGTGTGCAACAGCCCGGTGTGTACCCCGTGCTGATCAACGTCAACGGCACACCCGACTACGGCGCCCCGGCCCGCCTCGACGACGCACGGTTTCTGCTGCCGGTCCTCGGCGTCCCGCCCGACCAGCCGACCGAGGCCGCATCGGCCGCCGACAACCTCAACTCCGTGGTCCCGCCGGACACGTCCGACCCCGTGCAGCTGACCGTGCTGTGGCCACTGGCCGACCGGCCGCGGCTCGCGGCGGGCGCGCCCGGCGGCACCACCCCGGTGCGGCTGGTCGACGACGAACTCGCCACCGAGCTGGCACCCGGCGGGCGTCTGGACACGCTGCTCTCGGCGGTGGACTTCGCGACCGGCCCGACCGTCGACTCCTCGGGTCAGGTGCGCGCGGCGCTGTGCCTCGCGGTGGACCCGGACCTGCTGGTCACCGTCAACGCGATGACCGCGGGTTACGTCGTCAACGACGGACCCGATGCCGGACGGTTCACGCCCACACGTCCCGGCGCCGGGCAGGAGGCCGCGATCGCGTGGCTCAACCGGCTGCGCGGGCTGGCCCAGCGCATGTGCGTCGCCCCGACCACCTACGCCCAGGCCGACCTCGCGGCGCTGCACCGCGTCGGCGACCGCGGGCTCAGCGCGATCGCCACCACGAGCCCCGCCGACATCGTCGACCGGATCCTCGGCGTCCGGACCATCCGCGGCGCCACGCTCGTCGGCGACGGTCCCCTGACCCGGCCCGCCCTCGACCTGCTCACGTCGCAGGGCAACCGGACCGTGGCGATCGGGGCCACCCCCGTCTCCACTGAGGAGACCGGTACGCCGCAGAGCGCCGACCTCACGCCGCTGCGCTACAGCCCGACCGTGTCGGTGGCGCCTTTCGACCCTGCGGTCGGTGCGGCCCTGGCCGGTGCGGGCACCGATCCGGTTTCGCCGTCCTACCTGGACCCCTCGCTGGACATCCCCGTCGACCACGACTCGCAGATCGCGCGACGGCAGTCGGCACTGGGCGCCCTGCTGTGGCGCGGGCTGTCCCCCGAGCTCACCCCGCGCACGCAGATCGTCATGCCGCCGCTGGTGTGGAGCCTGGGGCCCGATGATGCGCAGGCCATCCTCACCACCATCGCGACGACGATCCACGCGGGGCTGGCCGTGCCCCGTCCGCTCGGTGCCGTGATCGCGCAGGGCGACGCGCTGCCCGCCGAACCGGCACAACCGGCACCCGAGGCGTTCGGCAATCCGGCCGGCCGCTTCGACGACGACATCATCGGCGGCATCGCGGGCGTGACGGGCCGGTTGTGGGGTCTGACATCGGCGCTGACCACCGATGAACGCACCGGCCTGACCGGCGTGCAGTACACCGCGCCGCTGCGGGAGGACATGCTGCGCGCGCTGAGCCAGTCGGTGCCGGCCGCGGCCCGCAACGCCGAGGCACGCCAGCGGCTGGGCACGGTGGTGCGCAGCGTCAACGACATGTTCGCCGCGGTCACGGTCGTCAACCCGGGCGGCGCCTACACGCTGGCCACCGAACGCAGTCCGTTGCCGATGGCGCTGCGCAACGACCTCCCGGTGCCCATCCGGGTGCGCCTGCACATCAACGCACCGCCCGGCATGACGGTCACCGACATGGGTGAGATCGAGCTGCCGCCCGGCTACCTACCGCTGCGCGTGCCCATCGAGGTGCACTTCACGCAACGCGTCGCCGTCGACGTCACCCTGCAGACCGTCGACGGGCTCCCCCTCGGCGAGCCCGTCCGGTTGTCGGTGCACTCCAACGCCTACGGCAAGGTGCTGTTCTTCATCACGCTGTCGGCCGGTGCCGTGCTGTTCCTGCTCGCGGGCCGGCGGCTGTGGCACCGGTTCCGCGGCCAGCCCGACCGCGCCGACCTGACCCCGCCCGGCGAGCACCACGACCCGCTGGAGGTCGCGCTGGCGTTCGGCGAGGCCGACACGTCGAACACCCCGGACGCCGCCGACACCCCCGCGGACGGGCGGCGATGAACGCAACCCAGCCGCAGCGCCCGTCCGGGCCGCGGCGTCTTCCGCGCGGACCCGCGCCCCGCCGCAGGGCCGGGCAGGAGGAACTCTCCGACGCCGCGGTGGTGTCGCGGTCCTGGGGTATGGCGATGGCCACCCTGATCAGCCGCATCACCGGGTTCATCCGGATCGTGCTGCTGGCCGCCATCCTCGGCGCGGCGCTGTCCAGCGCGTTCTCGGTGGCCAACCAGCTGCCCAACCTCATCGCGGCGCTGGTGCTCGAGGCGACCTTCACCGCGATCTTCGTGCCGGTGCTGGCCCGCGCCGAGCGCGACGACCCTGACGGCGGGGCCGCGTTCGTGCGCAGGCTCGTCACGCTGGTCACCACGCTGCTGCTGGTGACGACGCTCGTGTCGGTGGCCGCGGCCCCGGCGCTGGTGCGGTTGATGCTGGGCGACGACCCCCAGGTCAACGAGCCGCTCACCACGGCATTCGCCTACCTGCTGCTGCCGCAGGTGCTGTTCTACGGGTTGTCGTCGGTGTTCATGGCGATCCTCAACACACGCAACGTGTTCGGCCCGCCCGCGTGGGCACCTGTGCTCAACAACGTCGTCGCGATCGCCACCCTCGGCGCGTACCTGCTGGTCCCCGGCGAACTTTCGGTCGACCCGGTGCAGATGGGCAACGCCAAGCTGCTGGTGCTCGGCGTCGGCACCACGCTGGGTGTGGTCGCCCAGTGTTCGGTGCTGCTGCCCGCGATCCGCCGCGAACGCATCAGCCTGCGGCCCCTGTGGGGCATCGACGACCGGCTCAAGAAGTTCGGGGCGATGGCCGCCGCGATGGTGCTCTACGTGCTGATCAGCCAGATCGGGCTGGTGGTGGGCAACCAGATCGCCAGCGGCGCGGCCGCCTCGGGCCCGGCGATCTACAACTACGCGTGGCTGGTGCTGCAGCTGCCGTTCGGGATGATCGGCGTGACCGTTCTGACCGTGGTGATGCCTCGGCTGAGCCGCAATGCCGCCAAGAACGACATCCCCGCCGTGCTGGGCGATCTGTCACTCGCGACGCGGCTAACGATGATCACGCTGATCCCGATCGTCGCGCTCATGACCGTCGGCGGCCCGGCGATCGGCACCGCGCTGTTCGCGTACGGCAACTTCGGCCGGGTCGACGCCGGGTACCTGGGCCTGGCGATCTCGCTGTCGGCGTTCACCCTGATCCCGTATGCGCTGGTGCTGTTGCAGCTGCGGGTGTTCTACGCCAGGGAGCGCGCCTGGACACCGATCATCGTCATCATCGTGATCACGGTCGTGAAGATCGCCGGATCGGTGGCCGCGCCCCATCTGACGAACAACCCCGAGATGGTCGCGGGATATCTGGGTGCGGCCAACGGGCTCGGCTTCATGGCGGGCGCGATCGTGGGCCACGTCCTGTTGCGCGCCAACCTCGACCCGCCCGGCGGACGGCTCGTGAGCCTCACGGTGGTGCGCACCATCCTGGTCACGATCACCGCGTCGCTACTGGCGGTGCTCGTCGCCGTGGTCGTCGATCAGCTACTGGGGGTGGAACAGCTGACCGTTCGCTTCGGCGCGGGCGGTTCGATGATCCGCCTCGTCGTGCTGGGGCTGATCATGCTCCCGATCATTGCTGGCGTGTTGATCGCGGCGAAAGTGCCTGAGGCACAGGCCGCGATCCGCGTCGTCCGCGGGCGGCTGGGCCGCTTCGGCGGCAAAGAAACCCTCGCCGTTGACGCCGCCGAAAAGGTAGCCCTGCAAACTAACGGTCCTGCTGTCCCGCCTCGGGCCGCTGGTGCGGTCACGTACCCTGATCAGAGGAATTCTTCTCCCGACCGGGGGCCGACCACCCCGGCTCCCGGCTGGGTAGGGGCTCCGGCCTCCGTTGCCGGAGCGGGGACTCGGAAAGGATCACCGGTGACCGACGAATCTGCGGGCGGCCCGGCACTTGACGGGACCGCGACCACCAAGCTGCCCCGCCAGGCGCCCGACGATTTCCAGCCCGATGTCGCCGACGACGAGAGCGAGGCCGCGGGCGCGGAGCCGACCGTCGAGGAGACCGTCTCGCTGCCGAACGGTTCCGGGCGTCCGCCCGCCGATTACGGCGGCGACCCCACGCGTGAACCGATCTCCTTCGCCCCGCCGCGTGAGCCTGCCGTCGAATCCGCGACCTCGGGTGATGACGTCCACCTGATCCCCGGCGCGACCATCGCCGATGGCCGCTACCGCCTGTTGGTGTTCCACGGCGGCCCGCCGCATCTGCAGTTCTGGCAGGCCCTGGACACCGCGCTGGACCGCCAGGTGGCGCTGACGTTCGTCGATCCCGACGCCAAACTGCCGGATTCCCAGGTGCAGGACATCCTGTCGCGCACGCTCAAGCTCAGCCGGCTCGACGTGCCGGGCATCGCCCGGGTGCTCGACGTGGCCCACAGCGGATCCGGCGGGCTCATCGTCTCGGAGTGGATCCGCGGTGGATCGCTGGCCGAGGTCGCCGACACCGCGCCGTCGCCGATCGGTGGCGCCCGCGCGATCCAGTCGCTGGCCGCGGCCGCCGAGGCCGCGCACCGCGCGGGGGTGGCCCTGTCGATCGACCATCCCAGCCGCGTGCGCGTGAGCATCGAGGGCGACGTCGCCCTCGCCTTCCCCGCGACGCTGCCCGACGCCACACCCGACGACGACATCCGCGGTATCGGCGCGGCGCTGTATGCGCTGCTGGTCAACCGGTGGCCGCTGCCCGAGTCCGGAGAGCCCAGCGGCCTCGAACCCGCAGCGCTCGACGCGGCCGGTCAACCGGTCGAACCGCGCGCCGTCGACCGCGACATCCCGTTCCAGATCTCGGCCGCCGCGGCCAGGGCCGTGCAGCCCGGCGGCGGCATCCGCAGCGCGCCGACACTGCTGAACCTGCTGCAGCAGGCCACCGCGATCGCCGACCGCACCGAACTTCTCGAATCGGTCGAACAGACGCCCGCCGCAGCCGCCGCGACCCCGCACACCGACGGCGCCGACGCCGAGGCGCGGCGACGCCGTGCCCTCATCGTGGGTCTGTCCGCGGGTGCGGCGATCATCGTCGTCGCGCTGGTGGTGATGGCGACGATCCTCAGCCGGATCTTCGGCGACGTGGGCGGCGGGATCAACCGCGATCAGCTCGGGCTCAACGCGCCGAGCTCGGAAACCGAGTCCGAGGGCGGCGACACCGCCGCAGCCGGCGCCACGGTGAAACCCGTTCGCGCGACGGTGTTCTCGCCCGAGGGTGAGGCCGACAACCCCGGTCAGGCCGAACTCGCGATCGACGGCAGCAGCAGCACCATGTGGTCCACCGACACCTATTCCGATCCGGTGCCGTTCCCCGGGTTCAAGAACGGTGTCGGCCTGATCCTGCAGTTGCCCCAGCCCACGGTGATCGGATCCGTGGATCTCAACGTCACCAGCACGGGCACCGCGGTGCAACTGCGTGCGGCCAACAGCAACTCGCCGTCCTCGCTGTCGGACACCACCGAGCTGACGTCGCCGACCACGCTCAAGACCGGGTCCAACACCATCTCGGTGGGGCGTGCGGCGCCGACGCAGTATCTGCTGGTGTGGATCTCGACACTGGGCACCGTGGACGGCAAGAGCAAGACCGACATCTCCGACATCACGGTCAAAGCCGCTTCCTGAGCCGGTTATCCCCAACCGTGGGGTCCGCTGACCTCGCGGTTCGGGCGTGCCGCGAAAACTTGTGTCCGGCAGGTGCCCTGACACCGTTTAGGTTCGGCATGTGGGACGGGGAGAGTTTGCGGGGGCGGCGCACACGCGCTCGGATGCCGAACTGCTCGCGGCCCACGTCGCCGGGGACCGGTACGCGTTCGAGGAACTGGTGCTGCGCCACCACCGCCAGCTGCGCCGGCTGGCCTACCTGACCAGCAACCACCTCGACGACGCCGACGACGCCGTCCAGGAGGCGTTGCTCAAGGCGCACCGCACCGCTGCGACATTCCGATTCGACTGCGCGGTGAGCAGCTGGCTGTACCGCATCGTGGTCAACGCCTGCCTGGATCGCCTGCGCCGCACCAGAACTCAGCCGTCGGCCACCCACTACGTCGAACTCGGCCAAGTCAACCACCTGCGCGATCCGGCCGCCGACCCGGCCCCGCGTGTCACGACGGCGATCACGGTGGAACGCGCACTGCTGCAGCTGCCGGTCGATCAGCGTGCTGCGGTGGTCGCGGTCGACATGCAGGGATATTCGGTGGCAGAGACCGCACGGCTGCTCGGCGTCGCCGAAGGCACCATCAAGAGCCGGTGTGCCCGCGCACGAGCCAAACTGGCGCGCACGCTGCAGTATTTTGATGGCGATGAACCGCAGCCCGCGACCAGCGCCCATCGAGGAGCCGCTCACCCCTGAGCTGCTGGCCGACCTGCAGGCCGGGCTCCTCGACGATGCGACCGCGGCCCGGGTGCGCAGGCGCGTGCGCGACGATCCCGAGGCGGCCGACATGCTCGCCGCGCTCGAGCGGGTCCGGCGCGACCTCGCCGGACTGGGTGCCGACCTCGACGCCGAGTCGGCACCACCCGTGCCACCGGAGGTGAGCGCCAAGCTGATCGCGGCCCTGCGCGCCGAACGCCCGCGACATGTGCGCCGCTGGCGTCGCATCGGCGCGATCATCGGCGGCTGCGCAGCAGTCGTCGCCGTCGCAATCGGGGCAATCATGCTGCAGCACCCGGCCCCGCTGTCGAAACCACCGGCGCCCACGGGTCAGTTCGGCCGCATCACCACCACACCGGTGCCCTCCGACCTGGGCCTCACCGAGGCGCAGGTGCTCGCGGTGCTCACCACGCCGCCCGATTTCGGCCCGCTGGCCGACCCGGCGCGGCGGACCGGCTGTCTGGCAGCGCTCGGTTACCCGCCGGGGATCCGCGTGCTGGGTGCACGCCCGCTCGACGTGGCAGGCCGGCGGGGCGTCCTGATCCTGCTGGCCGACGACCGGCCCGCCACGCTCACCGGCCTCGTGGTGCCCGCCGACTGCGCGGACGGCGCCGCACCCGCGCCGATCGCCCGCACGGTGGTCCGGCAACCGGCGGCACGCCCGTAGTCTTGCAGCAAAATGTGCGTCCGGTCCCACACCTTCGGCGGGAACAGCGCAGCATAGGCTGG
>Ga0182740_1000215_pt1 | contig 91401 bp, 85 predicted proteins | sample eDN5th37CKraftBY_FD_128872 | JGI IMG/M metagenome (GOLD analysis project Ga0182740, IMG submission 128872) | Enriched backyard soil microbial communities from Emeryville, California, USA - eDNA 5th pass 37_C Kraft BY (version 2) (version 2) | ecosystem: Environmental > Terrestrial > Soil >...
CACGCACCGGCGCAGTTCCGCGCGATGGGCGCGCCGTCGAACCTGCCGACCTTCGCCGCCGCGTTCCAGTGCAAGGCCGGCTCGCCGATGGCCCGCAGCGGCGACAAGCAGGTGGTGATCTGGTAAGCCGCAGCTGATTCCGCTGCAGCGACGAGGGCCCGGATTGCTCCGGGCCTTCGTTTTTTGCAATGAAGACAACGGTAGTGCCGGCCGCTGGCCGGCAACGCCCCTGCCCCTCGGCAGGTGCTGGTAGGTGCCGACCGTTGGTCGGCACGCTCCAACACCACCCCGCATCGCCCGACCAACGGTCGGGCGCCACCCTGAAAATGACCGCCGGAAATGCCACCGCCGTGGCATCGCGCCCCGACCCGGCTTGCTAGAATCCGCCCACTTTCAATCCTCCACGGATTCGCTGCACATGCCCAACGTTCGTCCGCTTCCCCTGGCACTGGCCTTCGGCCTCGCCGCCGTGTTGTCCTCGCCCGGCGCCGACGCGGCGCGCAGGAAGGCCGCCCCCGCGCCGGCGGTCAGCCCCGCCTGCACCGATTTCTACGGGCAGGCCAACGCGGATTGGCTCAAGGCGAACCCGGTGCCGCAGGCCGGCGTGGTGACCGCGCTGGGCCAGTTGGCCGACAACGCCCGCACCCAGCAGCGCCAGCTGCTCGACCACGCGATGAACGCGCCGCAGGGCAACGTGCAGAAGCTGCTGGGCGACTTCTGGGCCAGCGGCCTGGACGAGGCCGCGGTGGAAGCCGACGGCTCCAACCCGATCGCCCCGCTGCTGGGCCGCATCAACGCGATCAAGAAGGCCAGGGACGTCCCGGCCTCGATCGCCGCGCTGCACCAGGTCGGCATCCCGGTGGCGTTCAACTTCGCCCCGGACGTGGACCTGAAGGCGCTGGACCGCCACATCGGCTACTTCATGCAGGGCGGCATGGGCCTGCCCGACCCGGCCTTCTACACCCGCACCGACGCCGACACCGTGGCGCTGATGGGCCGCTACCGCGCCTACGTCAAGCAGATCCTGGCGCTGACCGGCACCGCGGCCGACAAGCTCGACGCCGAGTCGGCGCAGGTCATCCAGCTGGAGACCGAACTGGCCCGCCACGCGCAGTCGGTGGCCGGCATCAACAACCCGTTCAACAACTACGCGCCGGTCTCCACCAAGGAGTTCACCGGCCGCTACAAGAACCTGCAACTGGACGCCTTCCTCAAGGCGCAGGGCGTGAACGACGACCTCGTGTCGCTGGCCGACCCGGCACTGTTCCAGCAGCTCAACGGCATGATCACCCGCCTGCCGGCCGCGCAGTGGAAGGCCTACCTGCGCTGGCGCGTGGGCGATGCGATGGCGCCCTACCTGTCCAAGGCCTACCGCGACGCCGAGTTCGAATTCCGCGGCCGCGTCCTGCGCGGGCAGGTCATCGCCCCGGCGCGCTGGGAACAGGTGCTGGACGCGATCAACGTCGCCGCCGGCCCGATGCTCGGCCACGAGTACGCCGCCACCTACGTCAACCGCGACGCACTGCGCCAGGCCGGGCTGATGGTGGACCAGGTCCGCGAAGCCCAGATCGCCGCGGTCAAGCGCAACGGCTGGCTGAGCGGGGAAGCCAAGGCCGAGGCCGAGGCCAAGCTGGCCGCGCTCAAGATCGAGATCGGCAAGCCGCTGCGCGACCTGGACTACACCGTGCAGCCGATGGGCCGCGGCAGCTTCGGCGGCAACATGCTGATCGCCTCGGCGTGGCGCCACACGCAGGAAATGAAGCGCATCGGCAAGGGCAACGCCGACCGCCGCTGGGACGTGCTGCCGCAGCAGCCGGCGCTGGCCTACGACCTGGCGCAGAACCGCCTGATCGTCACCGCCGCCGCCCTGCAGGGACCGATCTTCGCCGACGCCAACGGCGTGGCCGGCAAGTTCGGCGCCTACGGCACGCTGGTCGCGCACGAGATCAGCCGCGCCATCGACGCCAAGGGCGCGCTGGTCGATGCCAAGGGCGAACTGCGCAGCTGGTGGACGCCGGCCGACAAGAGCGCCTGGACGCTGATCGGCAACCGCGTCGCCGCGCAATACAGTGCCTATGCCTTCCCCGGCGTCAAGGACGCCAAGGTCAACGGCGAGCTGACCCGCGACGAGAACATGGCCGACCTCTCCGGCGTGGAGATCGCCTGGGAAGCCTTCACTGCCGCCCAGCCCGAAGCCAAGCCGGCCGAGCAGCAGGCGTTCTTCCGCGCCTGGGCATCGCTGTGGCCGCAGCAGGTTTCGCCGAACGAAGCCGTGCAGCGGCTGACCTCGGAAATCCGCGCCCCCGGCCAGTGGCGCAGCAACGGCCCGCTGTCCAACCTGCCGGCCTTCGGTGCGGCGTTCCAGTGCAAGCCGGGGCAGCCGATGCAGCGCGTCGAGGCCGAGCAGATTCGTATCTGGCGCTGATTCGGTTCGCCAGCATGAATCACGAAAAGGCGCAGGAGATTCCCGCGCCTTTTCATTGCCTGCCTTTCGCAGGTGCCGGGCTTGTGCTTGCATCCCTTTTCGGGACAGGCACGAGGCTTTCCCGGCAAGGCCCCATGCGGGGCAAGCCCCGCATCTACGGGTGACGCGCGTTGCGCGTCACTTCACCCGGCGCAGGTGGTTCGGCCGCCCGCCACCGCCACGCTTGTTGAACGGCGGTTGCCCGCGCCAGTAGCGGATCAGCAGCCAGCCGAACAGCATGCCGCCCAGGTGCGCGAAGTGCGCCACGCCCGGCTGCCAGCCGGTGAAGCCCAGCATCAGCTCGATGGCGCCGAACACGATGACGAAGGTGCGCGCCTTCATCGGGATCGGCGGGAACAGCAGCATCACCCGCTGGTTCGGGAACAGCATGCCGTAGGCCAGCAGCAGGCCGAACACGCCGCCCGAAGCCCCCAGCACCGGGCCGTACTCGCCGGCCCATGCAGTCACCAGCAACTGGCAGAGCCCGGCGCCGACCACGCAGGTCAGGTAATAGGTGAGGAAGCGCTTCTCGCCCCAGGTCAGTTCCAGCGGCGCGCCGAACATGAAAAGCGCCAGCATGTTGAAGAACAGGTGGCTCAGGCCGCCATGCAGGAAACCGTAGGTCAGCAATTGCCACGGCTCGAACCCCGGCGCACCCGGGATCACGTCCTGCGAGCCCAGTGGCCAGAGCACCAACTGCTCGAAGATCCCCGCGGTCTGCGGCAGCATCTGCAGCAGGAACAGGGCGATGTTGGCGATCAGCAGCGTCTTGGTGATGGTCGGCAGGCGCGGGAACATGGCGGTATCCGTGAAAACTGCCGCCATGATAGGGGATGCGTCATCGCCTTCGCGCTGACGCCCCACGATTTGCATTGCAAACCGCGGGCCACACCTCGCTCACCCATACCCCCGCCGCTTCGCGGCCGCCCCCTGACTCAGGGGAGAAGCGTCATCGCCTCCGCGCTGACGCCCCACGATTTGCGTTGCAAACCGCGGGCCCCATCTCGCTCTTCCACACCCCCGCCGCTTCGCGGCCGCCCCCTGACTCAGGGGGCTTTCCCCGGATACATCCGGTAGCACCGGCCGTTGGCCGGCAGCACCGGGGATCCTTGTCATTGCGCTTATCGGCCAGCAGCCGGGCTACCCCGGTCCCCAGATCGCCGCATCGAGATTGCGCACCGGCCGGGCTCGCTTGACCCGGCCATTTTCGACCGCCACGCCCTCCGCGCGCAGGCGCTGGCACTGCTCGCGCCAGCCGGCCGAGCCTTCGGGCATGGCGATGCGCCCATCCGAACGCAGCACCCGGTGCCACGGCAATGCCGGGTCGTCGTTGTCGCCGAGCAGGCGCGCCACCAGCCGCGCGCGGCCCGGCAGGCCGGCCTTGGCCGCCACTTCCCCGTAGCCCATCACCTGCCCGCGCGGAATCGCACGGATCACGCCGAGGATGCGGGCGCGGCCAACCGTCGGGTCGGCCGCCGCTTGCTTGCCCCGCGACGCAGCCGCCCTGACCGGCCCGCGCACCGTTCCTTCGCCCCGCTTCATCGCATCAGCACCACTTCTTCGGCCGACGTCGGGTGGATCGCGACCGTGTCCTGCAACTGCCGCAGGGTGACGCCGGCCTTCAAGGCCACGGCGAAACCCTGCAGGATCTCGTCGGCGCCCTCGCCCAGCAGGTGGATGCCGACGACCTTCTGCTCCTCGCCGGCGCAGACCAGCTTGAACAGCGTGCGCCCCTGCCCGTCGCCCAGCGCCTGCAACATCGGCCGGAAGCGGCTGTGGTGGGTCGTCACCGTGTCGAAGCGCCGGCGCGCGGCTTCCTCGCCCAGGCCGACGCTGCCGAGCGGCGGGTGCGAAAACACCACGCTGGGCACGTTGTCATAGTCCAGCCGCGCATCGGCCTGGCCGCCATGCAGGCGGTCCATCAGCCGCCGCGCGGCGGCGATCGCCACCGGCGTCAGCATCGCCCGCCCGGTCACGTCGCCCACCGCGAAGATGCCGGGCACCGAGGTGTTCTGGAAGGCATCGACGGCAATGGCGCCCGTGTCGTCCAGCGCCACACCGGCCTGCTCCAGTCCCAGCCCGCCGGTACTCGGGGCGCGGCCGGTGGCGAACAGCACGGTGTCGAACGTGGCATCACCGGGCCCGCCATCCAACCACGCATGGATGCGCCCTTCCCGCTGCTCCAGCGCCTGCACCCGGCAGTCGAAATGCACGCCGATGCCCTGCGCGCGCAGGTTTTCCGCCAGTTGCCCGGCCAGTTCGGCGTCGAACCCGCCGAGCAGGCGCTGGCCGCGCACCAGCAGCGCCACCTCGCTGCCCAGCGCATGCAGCACGCCGGCCAGTTCGACCGCGATGTAGCCACCGCCGACGATGGCCACCCGCGACGGCGCCGCTTGCAGGGCGAAGAAATCGTCCGACGTGCCGCCCAGCCCGGCGCCGGGCAGCGCCGGCTTCAGCGCATGCGAGCCGGTGGCGATGACGATGTGCCGCGCCTGCAGCCGCGTGCCGTCGTCGCACTCCACCGTGCGCGCATCCAGCAGCCGGCCACGACGGGCGATGTGGGCCACGCCGGTTTCCTGCAGCCGCCTGCGGTAGCTGGCGTGGATGTTGGCGATGTACTGCTGCCGCCGTTGCAGCAGTTGCGGCCACGCCAGCGCCGGCGTGGCTGGCACGTCGAAACCCAGCTTCGCCGCCAGCGCGATACGCTCGGCCAGGTCGGCGGCCAGCCACATCGCCTTCTTCGGCACGCAGCCGACGTTGACGCAGGTGCCGCCCAGTGCCGACGGCTCCAGCATCGCCACCTTCGCGCCATGCACGGCGGCGCGGAACGCCGCGGCCAGGCCGCCGGAGCCGGCTCCCAGTACCACCACATCGTATTGCCGTGCCGTCATTGGACCTGCCTCATTGGAAGCGCTCCGCGCGGTAGGGCGCGGGGTCGATGGCCGGCGCCCGCCCAGTGATCAGGTCGGCCATCAATTGCCCGCTGCCGCTGCTCATGCTGATGCCGAGCATGCCATGCCCGGCGGCGAGCCATACGTTGGCATGTTTCGGCGAACGGCCCAGCACCGGCATGTCGTCCCACGTCATCGGCCGCCAGCCGTACCAGCGTTCGTGCACCCGTTCGCCCAGCGGCTGCCGCAGGTACTGGCGCGCGGCATCCTCCAGCGCGCGCAGGCGGGTGGCGTTGAGGCGGCGGTCGTGGCCGGAGAATTCCATCGTTCCGCCCAGGCGCATGCGCCCGTCCCAGGCGATGACGAATACCGAACGGTCCTTCAGCACCACCGGCCGGCCGGGTACCTGCGCCGGCCGGCTGGCGGTGATCGAATAGCCCTTGCCGGCCTGGATCGGCACGCGCACGCCGACCTGCGCGGCCAGCCGCGGCGACCAGGCGCCGGTGGCCAGCACCAGTTCGCGCGCGTGGCGCTCGCCGTTGCCGGTGCGGACGCGGACGTCCTGCGCCCGTGGCTCGAACGACAGCAGCGGGCACTGCTCTTCGATCACCACGCCGCGCCCGCGCAGCACCCGGCCCAGCTCGGCGGTGTAGCGGTCCGGGCGCAGGCTGGCGTCGCCCGGGAAGCGGATCGCGCCGACGATGCCGTCGTTGAACGCCGGCTCCTGCCGCAGGTAATCGCCACCGTCGATGACCTCGGTGGCGATGCCCAACGCCTGCAGGGCCGCGCATTCGGCCGCATGCCGCTCGAAATTGCGCGGCTCGCGGAACACGTAGTCCAGCCCTTTCTCGGCGAACTCGCAGTCCAGCGAATACCGCCGCACCCAGTCGGCCAGCCGCTGCCGCGAATCGTTGAGCAGCGCCGCACGGCCGCGCGCGCTGCGCTGCCAGTCGCGTGCGTTGCAGCGTGCGGCGAAGTGGAAAAGCCAGCGCCACAGCGCCGGGTCCGGCCGCGGCGGGATGTACAGCGGCGCCTGCGGCGACAGCATCCAGCGCAGCGCCTTGGACAACACGCCGGGCGCGGCCAGCGGCGGCGCATGGCTGGGAGTGATGGTGCCGCAGTTGCCGTGCGAGGTGGCGCCGCCGATGCGGCCGGCGTCCAGTAACCGCACCTGTCGTCCCGCATCGGACAGGGCCAGCGCGGTGGCCAGCCCGGTCGCGCCGGCACCGATGATCAGTACATCGTCATGGGGGAATTTCACCGCCCCATTCTAGGGCGCGGCCCCGGCGCGGCGACGCAGTGGTGGCAACTGCAAGTATGTGAACGCACGCCACAGCCACTCCATCGGCCCGAAGCGGAAGTGCTTCAGCCACAGGTGGCTGCCCAGCACCTGCGCGGCGAACAGCGCGACCGCGAAAAGCAGCTGCCACGCCCGCCCCATCTGCTCGAACAGGCCCAGCCCATAGCCGTAGAACAGCAGCGTGCACAGCACCGACTGCAGCAGGTAATTGCTCAGTGCCATGCGCCCGGCCGGCGCCAACCAGCGCAGCCGGTGGCTCCAGCGCACGCCCCAGGCCAGATAACCCAGGCACATCAACAGGCCGGCCAGTGCGTTCAGGGCATAGACGGCCGCTGTCCCCAGGTCGAAGCGGCCCGGCGCCACGTAGGGCTGCCAGCCCACGCTCAGCAGCATCACCGCCAACCCCAGCGGCAACGCTGCCCAACGCAGCCAGCCGAACAGCCGCGGGTAGTCGCCCGGCCGCGCGATCGCGCCGCTGCGCGCGAACCATGCGCCGATCAGGAACATGCCCAGCACCTGCGGCCCGACCAGCAGCAGGCCGCCCAGCGCGGTGCCAAAATCGCGCAGCCGCTGCGCCACGGCCTGCAGGTAGCCGCCATGTCCATAGACCTGCCGCTGCGCCTCGATGGCCGAGCGCGCCGCGTCGGCCTGCGTCGCCATCGCATCGGCGGGCAGCAGCATCACCATCGCGCCCAGCAGCAGCACCAGCACCGCGGCGGCCAGATAGGCCACCACGCCCAGCGCCGGCAGCCAGCCGCGCGGCGCCTCGCGGAAGGCCAGCAGCATGAACGACAGCAGCGCATAGCTGACCAGAATGTCCCCGGACCACAACAGCAGCGCATGCACCAGGCCGATGCCCAGCAGGCCCAGGCTGCGGCGCAGGTAGAAGCGGGTGAACTCGCGCCCGGCCACCTCGGCACGCTGCGCCATCACCGCAAAGCCCGCACCGAACAGCAGCGAGAACAGGGTGAAGAACTTACCCTGCACGAATACGTAGACGAAGGCGTCGGCCCAGCGGTCCAGCCCCTGCCAGTGCGGGTCGATGCCGGTGAAGGACAGGTCCAGCGGCCCGCTGAATGCCTCCATGTTCATCAGCAGGATGCCCAGCAGCGCCAGCCCGCGCAGCACGTCCAGGGTGGCGATGCGTTCGTTCGGCGCGACCGGCCGGAAAGCGGTGGTGGACAAGCGGTGAGGTTCCTTGGTGATGGCCGGTCATTATGGGCGGCGCGCGTGGATGCGGGGGTTGCCCCGCATGGGGCCTTGCCGGGAATGCCTCGTGCCGGGCAAGCCCGGCACCTGCGTGGGAGGCGAGCGTGTGGAGGTGGACTTGCCTCGCCTCCCCAACCGCAAAAACGAAACGGCCCGCACGAGGCGGGCCGTCCATCGCAGTGCCGCGGCGGCAACGATCAGTGGTGGTGACCACCGTCGCCGTGCACGTGGCCGTGCTGCACTTCTTCCTCGCCGGCCTCGCGGACTTCGACGATTTCCACATCGAAATGCAGGTCCTTGCCGGCCATCGGGTGGTTCAGGTCGACGTCAACCACGGTCATGCCCACCTTCTGCACGGTGACCGCACGCGGGCCGAAGTTGGTCTGCAGGATCACCTGCTGGCCCGGCACCAGCCGGGTGTTGCCGAAGTGCTTCTTCGGCACGCGCTGGGTCAGGCCCTCGCGGCGCTCGCCGTAGGCATCGGCCGAGGCCACGTCCACGCCGAAGCTCTCGCCGGCCTCCTTGTCCATCATCGCCGCTTCCAGGCCCGGGATGATGTTGCCGTGGCCGATCAGGATCGCCAGCGGCTCACGGTCCTTCGAGCTTTCGATCGGCTCCTGGCCGACCTCGGAGACGGTGTAGTGGAAACGGACGACGCGGTCTTTTTCGATCTTCATGCGCAACTCTGTAGATGGCTGCCGGCTGGCAGGCGATGGGACGACCTTGCCGGCCGCCGGGTGGGCCGCCATCATGGCGGCCATCCTGAAGCGGCGCATTATCCCGGCTCCATGCACATCACGCCAGTTTCCCGCCTGTCGCCGTGGCACCTGCCCGCCCTGCTGGCACTGGCCGCCGCGCTGACCGCCTGCGGCCACGCCCCGGCCAGGCACACACCGTCTGCCGCCACCACGCAGAGCTGGCCGCAAGTGGCACCTGACGATCCGGCCGCCGCTTCGGCGGTGCTGATGCGGGCGCTGGGGCTGGTCGGCACGCCCTACCGCTACGGCGGCAACACCCCCGAGTCCGGTTTCGACTGCAGCGGGCTGGTCAACTACGTCTACCGCGACATGCTGGCGTTGAACCTGCCGCGCACCTCGCGCGAACTGGCCGCGGTGCAGGGACCGAAGATCAGCCCGCAGCGGCTGGCCGCCGGCGACCTGGTGTTCTTCGGCAACAAGGGCAACGTCTGGCACGTGGGCATCTATGTAGGCGAAGGCCGCTTCGTGCATGCCCCCAGCACCGGCGGCACCGTGCGCCTGGACCGGCTGGACGGCCCTTACTGGCAGCAGCACTACACCGGCGCCAAACGCGTGTTGAACTGAAAGCTTGATGCTGGTCAGTTTTAATAACGAATTTTTAACGAAATTTGCACCTTTCGCCTGCATTCGCAAGGCATCATCGCGCATCGATTTTTTGTGACTGCCACGTGACGATCGCTCCACCGACCCGCCAACGCCGGTTTCCGACTCGCGCCACCCGCCGGCTGCTCTGTGCCGCGGCCCTGGCAGTCACCAGTCTTTCCGCCTTCGCCCAGAGCGCCGACGAAGCCGTCGTCCAGGCGTCTGCCGGTGCCGCCAAGCCGGCACCGGCCAAGGCCGAAGCCCCGCGCAGCCGCGCCGATGCCGCCGCCAGCGCCACCCTGGCCGCCCTGCTCCCGCACCTGGCCGCCAGCGACACCATTCCGCTGATGGACCGCTCGGCGATGTTCGCCGGCGACCTCAGCCGCCTGCTGTCCGCCTACGACGCCTCCCGCAGCGTCGCCAACGCCACCGATGCCGCGCTGGCCAATGACAGCGACGGCAAGGTGCAGTCGATCCTGCGTCGCGCGATGGCCCTGCTCGGCACTCCGTACCGCTGGGGCGGCACCTCGCCGGATGCCGGCTTCGACTGCAGCGGCCTGGTCGGCTACGTGTTCCGCACCGCGCTCGGTATCGAGTTGCCGCGCGTGTCGCGCGAGATGGCCAGCCAGACCGGCAACGAACTGATCAAGGACCGTGCGGCGCTGGTCGCCGGCGACCTGGTGTTCTTCGGCCGCCGCGGGCGCGTCGACCACGTCGGCATCTATGTCGGCGACGGCCGCTTCCTGCATGCGCCGAGCACCGGCAAGGACGTGCGCACCGATACCCTGCTCAGCGGCTACTGGGGCGACAAGTTCATGCAGGCCCGGCGGATGGACCTGTAAAGCTTCATGCTGCTGCAAACACCGAAAGGCCGCGGATATCCGCGGCCTTTCGCGTTCAGGAGCCCCGTCCGGCGCATGAATGCGCGGGCCGGCACGGATAGTCCGCATTCATCCCTTTTTGCAACCACCGGGCTCGACCAGGAGGTGTATAAGTAGCCGCTTGGAGCGTGGTGAACGCATGGCTGCAACACCCGGTTCGACAAAACGCTGCGTGATCTGGTTCGGAGAACCGTGCCCACGCGAGAAGATCCTGCTGGCCGCCGAAGGCTGGCAGGTGCGTACGGTCTTACCCAGGCAAGCCGCGGGCATCGGCATGCGCGCCAACGACCAGGTGGTCGGCGTGATCGACCTGCGCCACCACTCCGGCGACGAACTGGAACACCTCGAAGCGCTGGCCAGCGAACACCGCCACCTGCCGCTGCTGGGCATCGAGCCGACGGCGCTGCGCGACGACGATGCCCGCACCCACCGCCTGTTGTCCGCCTGTCGGCAGCGCTTCGCCCATCCGCTGGACCTGGACGAACTGATGCGGCGGCTGGCCACGCTGGACGACGATCCGGCATGGCACCGCGCCGACGACGTGTTCGACTGCCTGCGCGGGGAAAGCACGGCGATGCTGGCCATGCGCGCGACCCTGCGCAAGTTCGCCCCCGTCGACCTGCCGGTCCTGATCACCGGCGAAACCGGCACCGGCAAGGAAGCTGCCGCAAATGCACTGCACAGGCTGTCGCAGCGCGAGGGACACCCGTTCCTGGCGATCAACTGCGGGGCGATCGCGCCGACGCTGCTGCAGTCGGAACTGTTCGGCCACGAACGCGGCTCCTTCACCGGCGCGACCGCGCGCCGCCAGGGGCTGTTCGAGAATGCGCACCGCGGCACCGTGTTTCTCGACGAGGTCGGCGACCTGCCAATGGAGGCGCAGACCAGCCTGCTGCGGGTACTGCAGGAAGGCACCATCGAGCGGATCGGCAGCAACCAGCCGATCCACGTGGACGTGCGGGTGCTGGCGGCGACCCACGTGGACCTGGAGCAGGCGATCGAACAGCGACGCTTCCGCAGCGACCTTTACTACCGGCTCAACGTCCTGCACCTGTCGTTGCCGCCACTGCGTCGGCGCGACGGCGACATCGAACTGCTGGCCCGGCATTTCCTGCGCGTGTTCCGCGCGCACCACGCGGTGCGCGCGCGCGGCTACACCAGCGCCGCGCTGCAGGCCATGTCGCGTTTCCACTGGCCGGGCAACGTGCGCGAATTGCTCAACCGGGTGCAGCGCGCGGCCATCACCACCGAGGACGAATTGATCGACTGCGCCGACCTGGGCATCGGGCCGCCCGCCGATGCGCTCGCGCGGGACCCGGCCGGCAACCGCATCGACCGCGAGGCCCTGCTGTCCTGCCTGGCGCAGAGCCGCTACAACGTCAGCGCCTGCGCGCGCCTGATGAAAGTCTCGCGCGTGACCGTCTACCGCCTGTGCCGCAGGCACGCGGTGCGGTTGGAGACGCTGCGCTGAGCGCCGCCCGGCCTACATCGCATACGGCAGCTTGAACGACAGGCTGAAATCCGGCGCATCCGGGGTGAGGCCGATGCCGAGCAGGCTGACGAAGGTGGCCCGGGAGGTCAGCGCGTAAGTCACCCCAAGATTCAACGAGCCGGCATTGGCGTCGCTGCCGATCACCTTCATCCACCTGCCGTCCTTGTAGCGGGTAGAGGCGCGTGCGCTGAGCTTGTCGCTGAAGGAAATGCTCAGGCTGGTGCGTTCGTTGAAGGCAAACGCCACGCCCGCGCCGAAGTAGTACGAATCGCCCAGCTTCACCTCGCCCGGGTTGACCGTGTCCGGGTTGGAGTCGATGTCGCCGAAGTCGCGCTTGAACGAGCGGATGTAGCCGACGTTGGCGAACAGGATGGCCGGGTCGGCGGTCTTCACCGCCGACAGACCGGCGCTGGCCTGCCATACGCCGTTGCCGGTGGGCTGTTCGGCCGGTACCGCGAAGCGGATGAAGTCGTCGTCGTCGCGCTCGATCACCTTCCAGTCCAGGCCATAGGGTTCGCGCCCGGTGGGCGCGGTGATGCCCGCGGTGAACACCGTCTCCGGCCGCCAGCCGCGCTCGCCGAACAGCCTGTAGTTGGCGCTGAGGGTGGCGTCGCCGATGCCGGCGCCGTGCGTCTCCTCCTGTGCGATGGCCGCGGCCGAGCCGCCGGCCCCGCCCTTCTGGTAGAGCGTCTTGCGCCCGATGTAGGGCACGTCCAGGTTCAGCGTCAGCCGCGGGTTGACGCCCCAGCGCGCGGCGAAGTTCCAGGTCAGCGAATCGGACTCGACGTTCTCGATGGCGATGTTGCCGAGGAAGATCGCGTCCAGCGCCAGGAAGCCATTGAGGGTGAGCTGCTTGCGGTCGTAGCGTGCGTAGCTGAGGCTGTTTTCCAGGGTCAGGCGGCGGTTGAACAGCGCCGACTGCTGCTGCTTGACGTCATCGACGCTGCGCCGCGCCGCATCCTGCGCCGCCTGTGCCTCGGTCGCGGAGCTGGCATAGCCCTCGCCGGTCGCGGGAGCCGGGGCGGAAGCAGGCGTGGCCGCCTGTGCGGGAACCTGTGGCGACGCCGGTGGCGCAGCCCTGCCGTTGATCCGCGCCTGCATCGCCTGCATCTGCATGTCGAGGTCGCGCAACCGCCGCACTTCCTGCGCGTAGCTCGCCTTGAGCGACTCCAACTGCGCCAGCATCGCCTCCATCCGCGCTTCGTCGCCCCCGGCCACGGCCTCCTGCGCCGCCACCCGCGGCGCCACCACGGCCAAACCCGCCAGCGCCGCCATCGCCAGTCGATTCATCGTCGTGTTCCTCTGCCTGTGTCCTGCTCCATGCACCGCAATGCCTACTGCCCGCCGCTCCCGACCATCCCGCGATTGAGCGAGATGGCCTGCGCCACGTTCTGCGCCAGCGTCCGGTCGTCCACCAGCGACTGCCGCACCAGATCCACCTGCAGGCGGTTGCCCGCCTGCTGTCCGTCGGCCATCAGCTGGATGCTCTGGCCGACGCTGCCATTGCGCAGCCACTGCCGCACCGCTCCCTGCCCGTCCACGCGCAGCTCCAGTTGCGCGGCATTGCCGTCGAAACCGGCCATCGCGCTGGCGTCGCCCACTTGCAGGCGGGCATCGCCGCCAACGCCGCCCTGCTGTTCGGGGACGATGCCGTCGTCACGCACGTCCAGGTGCAGCACGTTGCTGGCGGTGTTGCCGTCGCCGGCCACCTGCACGCTCTGCACCAGCCCGGAAACATTGCCCAGACCGCTGCCGTCGATGCTGCGCGCACCCGTGCCGGGCAGCGGCGCATCGGCCGCGGTGATGCTGACGCTGGGAGTGAAGCTCACCGTCGGCATCCTGCCCTTGCTGAAATCCATGCCCAGGGTCAGCCCGCCCTGCAGGCGCTGGCCGTTGGCAGCCTGCCAGACCGAGATCATGGTCACGCCGAACCACGCCACGGCGTTGCCGCCCACCGTGTAGCGGCCGCGCATCAGGTTCAGTTCGGGATCGGGAATCTCGTGCAGGCCCCTGCCCGCTGGTGCCGGGTCCGCGGCGTGCGCCGGTAGGGCGAGCGCCAGCGCAAGCAGCGCCGGGACGGTTATGCGGATGTGCATGGCAATGCTCCTTCAGAACAGGTCGGCATGGGTGAAGCCGAAGTCCACCAGCTCTGCGTCGGTGATGGGTCCGCGCCCCTGGCGCGCATACAGCGCGCGGGCGCTGGCCTTCCGGCTGGGTTGCAGCAGCACCGTGTCGCGGTCGAAATCGCTGCCTATCACCACGAACACCGCGCGCGACGGCCACGCTTCCAGAAATTCGTGCAGCGGCAGCGCCCGGTTGCCGAGGATCGGGTCGCCGATCTCGGCCACGTCGTCGCGTACCTGCTTGAGTACGACGAAGTGGCGGAAGCCGCGCACGTCCATCAGCACCAGCCCCGGCACCCGCAGGCTCCGGAGCCGCTCCTCGTCGATGCGGTAGCCGCGCCCGCGCATGCCCAGCGACTCGACGTAACGCTTGATGTCCAGCAGCGAGAAACCGCGCTGCCGGACCAGTTCGGGATCGGCCACGCCCATCATTCCCTCGATCACCGTGGCCTCGTCGGTGTTCAGGTGGTAGGCATGGCGCAGGATCGTGGCCAATGCCGCCGCGCCGCAGCTGTAGTCGGTGTGCTGGCGCACCAGGTTGCCGAAGCGCCGCTCCTGCATGCTCTCGACCTTGCCGGCGTAAAGCGCGCCATTGGGCAGGATGCCGCTGAAGGCGACGTCGCCGGCGTGCGCGGTCGGCATCATCGACATGGCAAGGGCTAGCAGCATCCAGCGGAACATGGTCCTCGGCGCCTCCCTGGGCATCGGCAGGTGGAAGTCCCCGCCCCGCGGGGGAGGAACGGGGACTCCCGGGGTCACCCGGCCATTGGCGGATGGCCGGGCTTGTTGCTCCTGGCAGGTGCGCCGCCCGTGCGGGCGGCGCATCCGGTCACTCGCTGCCGCCGGTGCCGCCGCCGGTGGAGGGCTGCGCGACCGCCAGGGTCAGGCTGTTGGCCTGCAGGTTGCCGGTACCGGCGGAGACGTTCACGCCGATGTTGCCGGACGCCGCGGAGAACGCGCTGCCGGAGAGGCTGGCGGTATTGGTCGCATCCACCGCGATCCAGTCCACGTCGACCACCTGCCCGCTCAGGCTGGCCACCAGGTCGGCCGTGCCCATCTCCGAGAAGCTCAGCCGGCCGCTCTCGTCGGTATCCCAGGCCATGCCGCCCACGCCCTGCCTGTACGGGTTGCGTACCGCGCCCTGGGTTTCGTTGTCCCAGTCGCTGTGGCCGGTCTGGTTGCCGCCGGTATGGGTGTTGCCGGTCCAGTTGTCCGGGTAGAAGTTGGTCTTCTGGTAGGAGTTGCCGGTACCGCTGTAGCTGCCGCTGCCGCTGCCGCGGGTGGTGCCGGTGACGTTGCCGCGCATGCTGATGGAGTAGGTGTTGACGAGGTAGTCGTAATAACCGTCGTTGTCCACGGTGTTGCCCGAGGACACCTGGTTCGAGCTGACGCTCGCGGTGGCGTAGGCGCTGGTGGCCACCGATGCGGCCAGCGCGTTCTTCTGCTCGTTGTTGTTGCCCGAGGTGACGTTCACGCCGATGTTGCCGGAAGCGCCGGAGAACGCATTGCCGCCGATGTCCGCGGCGTTGGTCACGCCGTAGTTCATCGTGGTGTTGTTCATGCCGCTCTGGTTCACGAACACCTCCGCGTCGGCCATGCCGAAACTGAAGGAGGCATCCGCGGCCGACAGCGCGGCGGCGTTGTCCTGCGCGTTGTTGTCGCCGGCGGCGACGTTGAAGCCGAGGTTGCCCGAGGCGCTGGAGGCCACGTCGTCGGCGATCGAGGCGTCGTTCTGCATCAGGCCGTTGGAGGCACTGTTGCCGGAGATCGACTGGCGGTTGTCGATCACGGCGATGGCCGCCGAATCCAGGTCGATGTTGCCAGTGATGGTCGGGTCGCCGGAGAACTGGATGTCCGACCCCAGCCGCAGGTCCTTTTCCAGGTTCACGGCGACGCCGTGGTTGTTCTTCTCGCTGCGCTCGTCCGCGTTGATGCTGGAGGTCTTCTGCACGTCCTCGTACACCTGCGTGCTGGAACGCGAGTCGGCATAACGAAGCACCGCGGCGGCGTCCAGCTTCAGGTCCACGTCCGTGTCCACCGTGGTGTTCGTGGTTGTATTGGTGTTGGTGTTGGTATTCGTGTTGGTGCGCGTCTCGTTCACGTTGTGCTGGTGATCGATGTCCGCGCTCCGGTTCTGGTTGTCCGCCGCATTGGCTGCCGCGCTCAGGGTGAGCGCGGAAACCGCCATGGCGAGTACGGTCCATTTATTCGCTTTCATGGTGCCCTCTTCAGGTTTTCTGATGCATCGGGTTGATGGAACGTCGTTCACGGGGAGCCCTGCACGGACAGGCTCAGCCTGTTTTCCGTGGCATTGCCCGAGCCCGCGATCTGATTGAGTTGCAGCACGCCGTCGAAACCGCGCAATGCGGATGCCTCCACGCCCACCTTGCGGCTGGCGCGTGGATCACCGGCGGCGGGCTGCCCCCCTGCCGACGCGATGGCGGAAGACGCGGCCATCGCCTCGTCCGTTGCCTCGCGTATGCCCTGTGCGGCCAGCGTCGCGGTCACGGCATTCACTTCCGAATTGCCGCCGCCACTGGCCTGGTTGATCGATGCGATGCCGCTGGCCCCGGCCAGTGCGTCACCCGCGATGCAGGCCGAGGCCCGCAGCGGGTGGTCGAACGCCTCCGAGCGGTGGCGCTGGCCGGCATCGACGCTGGCTGCCGCGCGCTGGCCGCTGGCCAGCCCGTGCAGGTTGGCCTGCAGGTTCATGTCCCCGGCGGCCTGGTTGACCTTGATCGAACCGGCGGCGCCGGCCAGCGCCCGCCCGTCGATGCGGCTGTCGGCGGAAAGGTAGGCGAGCATGCCGGCATAGCCGTCGCCGCGCGGCTGCGCCGATGCCGGCAGCATCGCGCCGCCCAGCAGCACAAGCCCGAGAACCCGGCACCACGGGATGCGGCCCGGATTCATGGTCCACCCGTCGCAACCGGCTGCGCCTGCGGGAACTGCGCCAGCGCGCCACGCAGCTGGTCGCCGACGCCACGCGTGGCGCCGCCCACGGCGCCCATCGGGCCACCGACCATGCGCGCCATCTGGCCGCCGGCCAGCATGCCGCCCTCGCCCGTCACCCGGCCCAGCGCGCCACCGGCCACGCCGCCGGCCACCCGCTCCACGGTGCCCTGGCCATGCACGGCACCCGGCGCCGCATGGGCCAGGCCGGATTCCATCGCGGCGTAGTCGGCATCGTCCAGTTCATCAAGACCGCCGATGCCCAGCGCCGAACCCACCTCCCTGCGCGGCGAAGGATCGACGATCAGGGCCATGCCCGGCGGCGGCATGCGGTAGGCCGGGCGGGTGGAGACATCGCGCAGCAGCACGATTTCACCCGGCTTCGCCTTCACCCCTTGGTGCGCATCCGCGGCCTGTGCCGCACTGGCGCAGGCCGCGGCCAATACCAGCCAACCTGCCAGCGCATTGACACGCTTGGGAATCCTGCCATCCATATGCATCGTCCGCTTGTGCTTGGGCAAGGTGTTGGAGCAGCAACCATGCCAAGAAGAAAATTCAAGCAAAAACAATGCATTGCGAATTCGCCACAGGACGCACGACTGTATCCCTGCAACACCTGGCAGCCTTGGCGGGAGCCAGGGCGCGGGCCCGCATACGACACCGGCCGCCCGTGCCGGCAGGCATCGGGCGGTGTTGCAGCCGCCGTGTTACAGCAGGTGTTACATGCGCAACACCCCACAGCGGAAAGGCCGGGAAATCCCGGCCTTTCCATGTCCTCGGTCCATTGGCGCGGCGCGCTCAGGAATGCGCGTCGCCGCCGCTTTCCACCGCCGCGGTATTGGGCCCCTCGTAAACCGCACGGTCCAGCAGCCCGGTTTCCTTGGCCACGATCACCGGCACCACCATCTGCCCGGTGACGTTGGTCATCGTGCGCATCATGTCCAGTACGCGGTCGATGGCGTACAGGTAGCCGATCGCCTCCAGCGGCAGATTGGCCGCGCTCAGCACCACCGTGGCCATCACCACCGCGGTGCCCGGCACGCCGGCGGTGCCGAAGCTGCCCAGCACCGAGGCGATCAGCACCACCACGTACTGCTCCGGGGTCAGCAGCACGCCGGTGTACTGGGCGATGAACACCGCGCACAGCGCCGGGTAGATCGCGCCGCAGCCGTCCATCTTGATGCTCGCGCCCAGCGGCACGGCGAAGGAGGCATAGTCCTTGTTGACGCCGAGGTTGTCGGTGATCGAGCGCATCGCCACCGGCATCGCCGCGAAGCTGGACGAGGCGACGAAGCCCACCTGCATGCCCGGCGCGGCGCCGCGGAAGAACTTGATCGGGTTCAGCCCGTGCGCCAGCAGCAGGCCGCTGTAGACCACGACGATGTGCAGCGCGCAGGCCACGTACAGCGCCAGCACGAAGCTGCCCAGCGGCAGCAGCTTCTCGAAGCCGTAGCTGCCGACCAGCCCGGCGATCAGGCCGAAGGTGCCCAGCGGGGTCATTTCCAGCACGAAGCGGGTGACCTGGATCATGATCTCGCTGAGCTGCCCGGTCAGCCTGCGCGCCTCGTTGACCTTCTCGCCCAGCTTGACCATCGCGAAGCCGACCAGCCCGGCGAAGAAGATCACCGGCAGGATCGAACCACGCCCGGCCGCCAGCACGGTTTCGCCGGCCGCGTTGATCCGGGTGCCGATGCCGGACAGCGCGTAGAACACGTTGGCCGGCACCACGTCCATCAGCACCTTGGCCACCGACGGCACGTCGCGCGGGGTGTAGGCGCTGTCCACGCTCAGCTGCAGCCCGCCGGTGCCCGGCTGCATCACCGTGCCCACCAGCAGGCCCACGCCCACCGCCAGCGCGGCGGTGACGATGAACCACAGGAAGGTGCGCCCGCCCAGCGCCGCCACCGACTTCTGCCCGTGCAGCGAGCCGATGGCGTTGATGACCGCGAAGAACACCAGCGGCACCGCGATCATCTTGATCAGGGTCACGTACAGCTCGCCCAGCGGCCCGAACCAGGTTTCGGCCGCCGGCCCCAGCACCCAGCCGGCCAGCGCGCCGAGCACGAAGCCCGCCACCACGCGCTGCCAGAACGGTATCCGCAACCACGCAGAAACCAGCTTCATGTCGTCATTCCAGGGGAGTATTCCGTAAAGGCGGGCACGATAACGCAAGCCCGGCGGCGGCACGATCCCACAGGGACAAAGCTGCGTGTCATCGGCGTGCCTTTTCCGCTCGGTCATAATGGCCGTTCATTTCCGTTGACCGCATGCCGCCATGCCCGACACCAAATTCCTGCTCGCCGCCCTGTCCACCCTGCTGCTCGGCGCCTGTACCAGCGCCGGCGCGCCGAAGCCCCCCGCCACGCTGGCGGTAACGGTGCCGCAGGTCGCCCACCCGCAGGGCGAAACCCCGCAGTGGTGGTACCGCAACGGCGCCGCGCAGGCCGCGGCCAACGGCGCGATGGCCGGCAAGGCCAAGAACGTGATCCTGTTCCTCGGCGACGGCATGAGCCTGACCACCGTGGCCGCCGCGCGCATCCTCGAAGGCCAGCGCCACGGCGGCGCCGGCGAGGAAAACCTGCTGTCGTGGGAGCGCTTCCCCGCCACCGCGTTCAGCAAGACCTACAACACCGATTCGCAGACGCCGGATTCGGCCGGCACCATGACCGCCATCACCACCGGCGTGAAGACCCACATGGGCGCCATCGGCGTCTCCGCCGGCCCCCGCAACGACTGCGCCGACAGCCTGAACAAGCACCTGCTGACCTGGCTGCAACTGGCCGACAGCGCCGGCATGGCCACCGGCGTCGTTTCCACCGCACGCCTGACCCACGCCACCCCGGCCGCCACCTACGCCAACTCGCCCGACCGCAACTGGGAAAACGACACCAACCTGCCGGAAGCGGCCAGGGCCGCCGGCTGCGTGGACATCGCCCAGCAACTGCTTTCAACCGCGCGCTTCGGCCGCGGCCCGCTGGTCGCCCTCGGCGGCGGCCGCGCACAGTTCACCACCGTCGAAGAACGCGACCCCGAATACGACGACAAGGTCGGCCAGCGCCTGGACGGCCGCAACCTCGTCGCCGAGTGGCAGCAGGCGCACCCGCAGGGCGCCTACGTCTGGAACACCGCGCAGCTGAAGGCCGCCGCCGGCGCCCCGGCCCTGCTCGGCCTGTTCGAGCCGGACCACATGCAGTACGAGCAGGACCGCGCCAACGACCGGGCCGGCGAACCCTCGCTGGCCGAGCTGACCCGCACTGCCATCGCCAACCTGTCCAAGCACGGGGAAGGCTACGTGCTGATGGTGGAAGGCGCGCGCATCGACCACGCCAACCACAGCGGCAACGCCGCCCGCGCGCTCGGCGACACCATCGCCCTGTCCGACGCGGTGCGCGCCGCCGCCGAGGCGACCTCGGCCGAGGACACCCTGATCATCGTCACCGCCGACCACTCGCACACCCTGAACTTCGTCGGCTACCCGGCGCGTGGCAACCCGATCCTGGGCAAGGTCAAGGACAAGGGCGGCGAAGACGGCACCGGTGGCCTGGAACTGGCCCGCGACGCCACCGGCCTGCCCTACACCACGCTCAGCTACGCCAATGGCCCGGGCTACACCGGCGCCAGCAACCAGCAACCGGCCGGGCCGAAGAAGTACCCGCATGCGCCGAGCAGCTTCGACCCGGCCAGCGGCCGCCCCGACCTGACCCACGTCGATACCGAGCACCCGGACTACATGCAGGAAGCGCTGGTCCCGGCCAAGAGCGAATCGCACGGCGGCGAGGACGTCGGCATCTGGGCGCGCGGCCCCGGTAGCAACGCGGTGCGCGGCACGCTGGAGCAGAACACCATCTACCACCTGATCGTGCAGGCCACCCCGCGCCTGCGCGAACGCCTGTGCGCGCAGGGCACCTGCGATACGCAGGGCGTGCCGGTGGAACTGCCGCAGCCGACGACGTTCGAACGCAGGACCCCGTGACGGCGATGCGCACCGCCGCGTACCGGTCCGTGGCGGCGGTGCTGCCGTCCCTGTTCTTCGCCGCAGCCGCGCTCGCGGCCGGGGACGACTGCCTGCTGCCGGAACGGTTCGACCTGCCAGTGCTGGAAGGCTGCCGGCAGGTCGCGACCGGCACGCTGGAACTGTCCGCGGACGCGCTGGCCCGGCTGCCGTTCAATGCCGATGGGCTGGCCACGGTGCTTACCGCCGGCCAGTTTTATTACGTGCGCCGCGATGGCCATTACCTGCCGGTCATCACCTTCGACAACGGCGCGGACTATTTCAGCGAAGGCCTGGTCCGCGCCGTCGTCGGCGGCAAGCTCGGCTATTACGGCACCGGACTGCAACCGGCCTTCGCCGCCCGTTTCGACTGGGGCTGGCCGTTCGAGGACGGGGAGGCGCTGGTCTGCGAAGGCTGCCGCCGCGGCGAAACCGACACCGACGGCCATACGCCGATGATCGGCGGCCGCCGCTACCGCATCGACCGCCACGGCAATCCACTGCCGGAATCCCCGTAGGAGCGACGCCAGTCGCGACAGGGCTTCACCGGCAACCCCACATCGCGACTGACGTCGCTCCTACAATTCCCGGATGACCCCGCTTTCCCCCTCCCTGCTGGATGCCGCCGCCGGAACGCCGGTGCTGGTCGGCTTCAGCGGCGGGCTGGATTCCACCGTGCTGCTGCACCTGCTGGCGCACGCACCCGACCGGCGCGAGGCTGGCCTGCGCGCGGTGCACGTGCACCACGGCTTGCAAGCCGCGGCTGACCAATGGACCGCGCACTGCCAGCGCATCTGCGACGAATGGCAAGTGCCGCTGCACATCATCCACGTGCAGGTCGGCGACGACACCGGCCTTGGCCCCGAAGCGGCGGCGCGCCACGCCCGCCACGCGGCCTTCGCCGACCTGCTGCAACCCGGCGAGTGGCTGGCGCTGGCCCACCACCGTGACGACCAGGCCGAAACCTTCCTGCTGCGCGCCCTGCGCGGCTCCGGCATCGACGGGCTGGCGGCGATGCGCGAACGCCGCGCCTTCGCCGCCGGCCAGCTGTGGCGTCCACTGCTGCATGTCCCGCGCGCGGCGCTGGAAGTCCATGCCCGCCAGCACCGGTTGCACTGGATCGAAGATCCCAGCAACACCCGCGACGCCTTCGACCGCAATTTCCTGCGCAACACGGTGATGCCGTTGCTGGCCGGGCGCTGGCCCGACGCGGCGGCCATGTTCGCGCGCAGCGCGGTGCTGGCCGGCGAGGCCTCCGGCCTGCTGCACGCACACGATGCGCAGGCACTGCACGCCTGCGATGGCGGCGACGGCACGTTGTCGGTTGCCGCCCTGCGCGCGCTGCCGCCGCCGGCCTGCGCACGGGTGCTGCGCCTGTGGGTGCAGCAACGCGGGCTGCCGCCGCTGCCGGGCAACGGCGTGGCGCGCATCCGCCACGACCTGCTCGATGCCGCGCACGACCGGCAGGCCGAATTCCGCTGGCAACAGGCGCGCATCGTGCGCTGGCGCGACTGCCTGCACGCCATCGGCAAACTGCCGCACTGGCCCGCCGGCTGGCAGGCGCGCTGGGATGGCCACGCGCCCCTGCCGCTGCCCGACGGCGGCAGGCTGGAACTGCACGGCGCCCCCGCTTTCGATACCCCGCTGCAGGTACGCCAGCGGGAAGGCGGCGAACGCATCCGGCTGCCCGGCCGCGGCCACAGCCACCTGCTCAAGCACTGCCTGCAGGATGCCGGCGTCCCGCCGTGGCTGCGCCCGCAGCTGCCGCTGCTGTGCGATGGCGCACAGGTGCTCGCCGCCGGCGACCGCATCGTCTCGGCGACGCTGCACCGCTGGCTGCGGGAGCGCGGTGCGCACCTGCGCTGGCACGCCCCCGCCCCCGCGAATTGACCCTTTCCCGCATGCCGCTCACACTTGCGACCATGCCCAAGAAGTCCCCCAACGAGACCTCGCCGGTCGCCCACTTCGAGCAGTCGCTGGAAGAGCTGGAGCAACTGGTGGAGAAGATGGAAGCCGGCGACCTGAGCCTGGAGCAGTCGCTGAGCGCCTATGAGCGCGGCGTCGGCCTGTACCGGCAATGCCAACAGGCGCTGGAGCAGGCCGAACTGCGCGTGCGCCTGCTCACCGACCCGGCGCAACCGGACAAGTCCGAACCGTTCGACCCCGTCGGCGATGACGACTGACGCCCTGTTCGCCGGTTGGATCGCACGCACCGAACAGCAGCTGCAGGCCGCCCTGCCCGACCCGGAAACCGCGCCACGGCGCCTGCACCAGGCCATGCACCATGCCGCGCTCGGCGGCGGCAAGCGCATGCGACCGCTGCTGGTCCACGCCGCCGGACACCTGTTCGACGCCGATCCAGGCCTGCTCGATGCCCCCGCCGTGGCGGTGGAACTGGTCCACTGCTACTCACTGGTGCACGACGACCTGCCGGCGATGGACGACGACGACCTGCGCCGCGGCCGCCCGACCACCCACATCGCCTTCGACGAAGCCACCGCCATCCTCGCCGGCGACGCGCTGCAGACCCGCGCCTTCGAAGTGCTGGCCGCGGCGCCGCTGCCGCCCGCGTTGGCGGTGGCCTGCCTGCGCACCCTGGCCGGCGCCTCCGGCGTGGCCGGCATGTGCGGCGGGCAGGCGCTGGACATCGACGCCACCGGCCGCGCCCAGCCGCTGGACGACCTCAAGCACATGCATGCACTGAAGACCGGCGCACTGATCCGCGCCGCGGTGCGCATGGGCGCGCTGTGCGGCGGTGCGGACGAAACGCAACTGGCACGGCTGGATGCGTTCGCCGATGCGCTGGGGCTGGCCTTCCAGGTGCGCGACGACATCCTCGACGTCGAGGCCAGCTCCGAACAGCTCGGCAAGACCGCCGGCAAGGACGCGGCGCAGGACAAGTCCACCTTTCCTGCATTGCTCGGCATGGACGGCGCCAGGGCACAGCTGGAAACACTGGCCGCCACGATGCGCGATGCGCTGGCGCCGTTCGGTCCACGCGCCGACGCACTGGCGGCGCTGGGCGAACTGGCTATCCACCGCTCGCATTGAGGCTTGGACTCGCGGATCACCGGCAATCGCGGCGATTGAATGCTCTCGTAGGTGCGGGGCTTGCCCCGCACAGGGACTTCGCAGCAAAGCCCCATGCGGGGCAAGCCCCGCATCTACGGAATCCGTCGCTCCAGCCAGCGCGCGGCCATGCGCCGCATCGATTCTTCGGCCTGCGCGTCCGCGGCAATCCCGGCGATGTCGCGCCACGCCAGTTCCAGCGATTCCTCGCTGACCACGAAATCCTCGTTGGCACCGGCCTGCACCACGTAGCGCACGTCGTGATGCCAGTGCCCCGGCACGTCGCCGCGCTCCGGAATCCAGTGGCAGTCGAGGTCGAAGATCGCCGCCGTCGGCAGCCGCAATCCGGTCAGGCCGGATTCTTCCTCCGCCTCGCGCAGGGCCACCGCCGCCAGGTCGCGGTCGCCATCGGCGTGGCCGCCCAACTGCAGCCAGCGCCCCAGCTTGCGGTGATGGGTCAGCAACACGCGCCGGCCGTCGGCGCTGACCAGCCATGCGCTGCCGGTGAAATGCCCGGACAGACGCGAACGCGCGAACGGGTCGTTGCCGGGCTCGTCCAGCAACGCCGCGTATCCGGCGGCCAATGCGGCGTGTTCCGGCACGCGCCGCGCATAGTCCTGCAGCGCCAGCCGCAGCTCCCGATCCTGTTGATGCATGACTGCAGGCACATCCCATCGCTTCCGTCCGGCGCCCATTATCACCGTCCATGCTGCACCTGCGCTTGTCGGTTTTCGGCTCCTTTGGCAAGGTAGTCCGCTGCTGCCGGTTCAGCCTGCAGTTCAACTTGCAACGCCGCGGCTTGCCGCCGCGGCACCGACGAACAGCCTGGGAAACAGCGAATGCTCAAGACACTGCTGAGGGTCAAACCGGTCGAACCGGCCGCACACGTGGATGCCGGCGAACCGGTGGAAGGCAGCCTGCAAGGCGAAGCCACGCTCAAGCGCACCCTCACCGCACGGCACCTGGTATTGCTGGGCATGGGCGCGGTGATCGGCGCCGGCATCTTCGTCATCACCGGGCAGGCGGCGGCCAACCACGCCGGCCCGGCGATCATGCTGTCCTTCGTGCTGGCCGGCCTGGCCTGCGCCTTCGCCGGCCTGTGCTACGCCGAGTTCGCGGCGATGATGCCGGTGTCCGGCAGCGCCTATTCGTACTCCTACGCCACCCTCGGCGAAGGCATGGCCTGGTTCATCGGCTGGTGCCTGGTGCTGGAATACCTGTTCGCCTCCTCGTCGGTGGCGGTGGGCTGGTCGGCCTACCTGCTCAGCTTCCTCACCAGCACCCTGCACCTGCCCTTCCCCGATGCGCTCACCGCCGCGCCGATCGCCTGGGAAAACGGCCAGTTCATCGCCTCCGGCAAGCTGTTCAACCTGCCGGCGGTGCTGATCATCGCGGTGGTGTCCGGGCTGCTTTACGTCGGCGTCACCCAGTCCACCTTCGTCAACGCGATCATCGTCGCGGTCAAGGTGGCGGTGATCTGCCTGTTCGTCGGTTTCGGCGCGATGTACGTCACCCCCGAGAACTGGACGCCCTTCATCCCCGACAACACCACCGGCGTGTTCGGCCAGTTCGGCTGGAGCGGCGTGTTCCGCGCGGCCTCGATCGTGTTCTTCGCCTACATCGGCTTCGACGCGGTTTCCACCGCCGCCGGCGAGACCAAGGACCCGCAGCGCAACATGCCGATCGGCCTGCTCGGCTCGCTGGCGGTGTGCACCATCATCTACATCGTGGTCTGCGCGGTGATGACCGGGCTGATGCACTACACCAAGCTGGGCACCGACAAGCCGGTGGCCACCGCGCTGGAAGCCTATGCCAACCTGGCGTGGCTGAAGACCTGGGTCGAGATCGGCGCCATCGCCGGCCTGTCCTCGGTGATCCTGGTGATGATGATGGGCCAGACCCGCATCGCCTATACCATCTCCCGCGATGGCCTGCTGCCGCGGATATTCGGCAAGGTGCACCCGAAGTTCCGCACCCCGCACCTGAGCACGGTGATCGTCGGCGCGGTCGCGGCCACGCTGGCCGGGCTGGTACCGCTGAACGTGCTGGGCGAACTGGTCGCGATGGGCACGCTGCTGGCCTTCGCCACCGTCTGCGTCGGCGTGCTGATCCTGCGCCGCACCCGCGCGGAGATGCCGCGCCCGTTCCGCGTGCCGGCGGTGTGGCTGGTCGCCCCGCTCGGTGCGCTGATCTGCCTGACCCTGTTCGCGATGGCGTTCGCCGCCCACTGGCTGGTCTTCGTGCTGTGGAACGTCCTTGGCGTGGCCATCTACCTCGGCTACGGCATGCGCCACAGCAAGCTCAACAAGAGCGCCTGATTCCAACACTCCCGACCGGCGCCGATGGCGCCGGTTTCATTGCGCAACCGCCGCACCCCGCAACCAGCGAAGACCCGAACCATGCTCAAGCAACTGTGGGCCACCAAACATCCGCACGCCGCCCATGAAGAGGCCAACGGCCTGAGCCTGCGCCGCACGCTCGGCCCGTGGGGGCTGACCGCGCTGGGCATCGGCGCGGTGATCGGCGGCGGCATCTTCGTCATCACCGGGCAGGCCGCGGCCGACCACGCCGGCCCGGCGATCATGCTGTCCTTCGTGCTGGCCGCGGTGTGCTGCGCGTTCTGCGCGATGGCCTACGCCGAATTCGCGGCGATGGTGCCGGTGTCCGGCAGCGCCTACACCTACACCTACGCCACCTTCGGCGAGCTGTCGGCGTGGTTCATCGGCTGGATGCTGGTGCTCGAATACGGCGTCTCCGCCTCGGCGGTGGCGGTGAGCTGGACCGGCTACTTCCTCAGCCTGCTCAGCCATTTCGACATCCACCTGCCGGCGGCGCTGGTCAACGCGCCGCTGGACGAAAAGCTGCGCCCCACCGGCGCCATCGCCAACCTGCCGGCGGCCGGGCTGGTGCTGCTGCTGACCTGGCTTTGTTACGTGGGCATCCGCAAGTCCTCGGCGATGAACATGGCGATGGTCATCCTCAAGACCGGGCTGATCGTGCTGGTGATCGCCGCCGGCTGGAAGTACGTGGATCCGGGCAACTGGACGCCGTTCATCCCCGAGAACGTCGGCCCCGGCAAGTACGGCTTCGAGGGCGTGCTGCGCGGCGCGGCGATGGTGTTCTTCGCCTACATCGGCTTCGAGGCGGTGTCGGTGGCGGCGCAGGAGTCGCACCGGCCGCAGCGCGACATGCCGATCGGCATGCTGCTGTCGCTGGTGGTGTGCACCGTGCTGTACATCGCGATGGCCGCGGTCATGACCGGGCTGGTGCCCTACACCCAGCTGGGCACCGCCGAGCCGGTGGTCACCGCGGTGGCCGCGCACCCGCAGCTGGGCTGGCTGCGCGTGATCGTCGAGGTCGGCGCGCTGATCGGCCTGTCCTCGGTGGTGCTGGTGATGATCATCGGCCAGCCGCGCATCTTCATGATCATGGGCCGCGACGGCCTGCTGCCACCGGTGTTCACCCGCATCCACCCCAAGTACCGCACCCCGCACATCAACACCGTCATCACCGGCATCGGCATCGCCCTGCTGGCGGCGCTGTTCCCGCTGGACATCCTCGGCGAGCTGACCTCGATGGGCACCCTGATCGCCTTCGCCGCGGTCTGCGCCGGCGTGCTGGTGCTGCGCCAGACCCAGCCGGACCTGCCGCGCCCGTTCCGCATGCCGGCGGCGTGGCTGATCTGCAGCCTCGGCGTGCTCAGCTGCGGCGCGCTGCTCACCGCGATGACCGCGCACAACTGGATGCTGATGGGCGTGTGGACGCTGGCCGGCTTCATCATCTACTTCGCCTACGGCCACCGCCACAGCAAGTTGCGCCGCTGAAAATTGCAGGCGCTTGTGGGGGCCGACCGTCGGTCGGCACTCCTTCAACCCCCTGCGCCGCCCGACCAACGGTCGGGCGCTACCCAATCACGGTAGTGCCGGCCGCTGGCCGGCAACCTCGCATCACCCAGCATCCTTGCAGATGCCGGCCAGCGGCCGGCACTACAGCTTTTGCGGGCAGCCCGTAGAATTGCAGGCATGAACGCCCCCTCTGCCCCCTACGACGCCCGGCTCCTGAGCGAACTGGCCCAGCTGCTGATCGACAACGTCCGCGAACTGGCCCGGGCCGGCTGGACCCCGGCCACCAGCAGCAATTTCTCGCACCGGCTGGACGACCGGCATGCGGCGATCACCGTGTCCGGCAAGGACAAGGGGCGGCTGGTCGAGGCCGACATCATGGTGGTGGATTTCGACGGCAAGGCGGTGGGCCGGCCGCTACGCCCGTCGGCCGAAACCCTGCTGCACACCCAGCTCTACGCCCGCTTTGCGGACGTTAACTGCGTGCTGCACACCCATTCGCCGGTGCAGACCGTCGCCTCGCGCCTGTACGGCGCGCAGGGCCACGTCCGGCTGGAAGGCTACGAGCTGCTCAAGGCGCTGCACGGCAACTCCACCCATGAAACCGCGGTGGACCTGAAGGTGTTCCCGAACACGCAGGATATGGACGTGCTGGCCGCGCAGGTGGAAGCCGAGCTGGACAAGGGCCCGATGTGGGGCTACCTGATCGACGGCCACGGCCTGTATGCCTGGGGCCGCGACATGGCCGAGGCGCGCCGCCATCTGGAGGCCTTCGAGTTCCTGCTGCACTGCGAACTGGAACTGCGCAAGCTGCGGTAGGTCGGGGTTACGCCCCCAACGCGCCATGCCGGGCATCGCGCCATGCCAGGCATAGGGTGAAACGTCGAGGACGTGGCCCCGACCTACTTGCTACCCTTTCCGTCCCCCACACGCCCAGAGCCATCGCCATGAGCCGACTGCGCATCTTCAATGACACCGACCCGGCCACGCCGCTGCTGGACAGTCGCGACGGTGAAGCCATCGCCGCCGAGCTGGAGAAGATCGGCGTCACCTTCGAGCGCTGGCAGGCCAGGCATGAAGTCGCACCGGGCGCGAGCCAGGAAGAAGTGTTCGCCGCCTACCGCAAGGACATCGACCGCCTCGTCGCCGCCAACGGCTTCAAGAGCGTGGACGTGGCCTCGATCGCGCCGGACAACCCCAACCGCGCCGAGATCCGCCGGAAGTTCCTCGACGAGCATTACCACAAGGAGGACGAGGTGCGTTTCTTCGTCGCCGGCTCGGGCCTGTTCACCCTGCACGTGGGCGACAAGGTCTACGAGGTGGAATGCGTGAAGGACGACCTGATCGCGGTACCGGACGGCACCACCCACTGGTTCGACATGGGCGAAGAACCGAGCTTCGTGGCGATCCGCTTCTTCACCGAGCCGGACGGCTGGGTCGGCCATTTCACCGGCACCGACATCGCGCGGAAGTTTCCGCGCTACGAGCCCGGCGTCGCGTGATGCCCAGAGCCCCTCTCCCGTTGGGGTAAGAGGGGCAGCTTGCGAACCACCGGTTCGCTGCCCCCTCGAACGCCCTTGCGCCAGCGCAAGGGCCGGGGCGCGAAGCGGGGGTTGGGGTGAGGGTACGGCGAAGCGGAAATGCAACGAACTCGCGTGTTGTTCCCGCCCCAACTACCGCTCCACCCCCACTTCGCCGTACCCTCATCCGCCCCTGCGGGGCACCTTCTCCCGGAGGGAGAAGGAAACGGACTCAGCCATGACCATCCGCGCCATCCTCACCGACATCGAAGGCACCACCTCCAGCATCTCCTTCGTCAAGGAAGTGCTGTTCCCCTACGCCCGCGACGCCCTGCCCGGCTTCGTGCGCCTGCATGGCAAGGAACCGGAAGTGCGCCGCTGGCTCGACGCGGTGGCCACCGAGATCGCCGCCAGCGCCTGCCAGGACGAGGTCATCGTCGAAACCCTGCAGGGCTGGATCGACCAGGACCGCAAGCACACCGCGCTCAAGGCGTTGCAGGGCATGATCTGGGACATCGGCTACCGCAATGGCGACTACACCGCGCACCTGTACCCGGAAGTGGCCGGCGTGCTGCGCGGCTGGCATGCGGCCGGCCTGCCGCTGTACGTGTATTCCTCCGGCTCGGTGCCGGCGCAGAAGCTGTTCTTCGGCTTCAGCGACGCAGGCGACCTCAACGGCCTGTTCTCCGGCAACTTCGACACCGAGATCGGCGGCAAGCGCGAAGCGGCCAGCTACACCTGCATCGCCGGGGCCATCGGTATCGCCCCGGGCGACATCCTGTTCCTGTCCGACGTGGTGGAAGAGCTGGACGCGGCCCGCGAAGCCGGGCTGCGCACGGTGCTGCTGGACCGCATCAGCGACTACCCGACGCCGCGCATCGGCGAGGCCACCCACGGCCACGCGCGCGTGGAGGATTTCCGCCAGATCGCGCCGTGAGCCCGGCAGGTGCCGACCGTTGGTCGGCACTGCGCGGTGACGCCCCCGCCCGACCAACGGTCGGGCGCTACCGCTGACGCGCGCTGCGCAGCACCAGCACGTCGATGCTCGACGGCACGCCCAGCCGCGCGTTGAACCCATCCCACTGGCCCACGCCGGCGCTGACGAACAGGGTCATGCCACCGACGCGGTAGTCGCCGCGCACGAAACCGTCGTTGAACGGCGCCACCAGCCAGCGGTCCATGCCGATGATGTGGCCGCCGTGGGTATGCCCGGAGATCTGCAGGTCCACCGCGCCGGTGGCGGCGGCTTCGCGCGCCAGCTTGGGTTGGTGCGCCAGCAGCAGGTGGAAGTCGCTGCCCCGTGCTTGCCCGACCACGCGCGGGATGTCCGGCGCGATGCCGCCGCCCTGTACGAACCCGGGATTCCTGTAGAAGGCCGGATCGCCCACGCCGGACACGGCCAGCGTGCGGCCACCGATCGCGAGCTTGACCGTCTCGTTTTCCAGCACCCCCAGGCCCAGCTGCCGGAAGTGCGCCATCCACGCGTCGTAGTTGCTGTAGTACTCGTGGTTGCCGGGCGCGACCCACACGCCATGCGGCGCATGCAGTTCGGCCAGGGCGGCGACATTGGCGGCGTTGCCCGCGACCGGCCCGTCCACCATGTCGCCCGGCAACACGATCAGGTCGGGTTTCGCCGCCAGCACGTCGTCGACGATGCGCCGGGTGCGCCATGCGCCCTTGACCGGGCTGGCGTGCAGGTCGGCCAGCACCGCCACGCGCAGCCCGTCCAGTTCCACCGGCAGCGACGGCAGCACGACCTCCCGCTCGTGGACCTTCGGCGGCTTGAGGCCGTTGTACGTGCCCAGCGTCGCCAGCAACAGCACCAGCGGCATCGCGACGTGGTGCAGCCGCGTCCCGTGCAGGAAACCACGCAGCCGCCCGGCACGGCGCGACAGGCGCAGCGGCAGCCACAGCAGGTCGCGCAGCAGCACGAACACCAGTGCCAGCGCGAAGGCCACCATCACCCAGCCGAACAGCAGCTGCACCCATGCGTTGGCGACGTCGCCGAACGCCTGCCGGCGCCACAGCCAGCCCAGCAACGGCTGCAGCAAGCCCAGCGCGAAGGTCAGCCCTGCATACCAGCGGCGCTTGCGGCCAAGCGCCGCCACCGGCCACCACAGCCAGAAAGCCAGCAGCAGCGGGAACAGCAATATCGATACGATCATCAATGCAAACCGCAGCCGCGCCGGTCACCGGCGCACGTCGAAACCCGGCGGGAAACCATCGGGGGAAAGCCGGCACGGAACGGGCCCGTGCCGGCGGGGGAAGCGCGGGCCGTTATGCGCCCTTGCCTTCGATCCAGCGCTCGATCTTCTCATCCAGCACGTCCAGCGGCACCGAGCCGTCCTTCAGCACTTCGGCGTGGAATTCGCGGATGTCGAACCCGTCGCCCAGCTTCTGCTCGGCGCGCCTGCGCAGCTCCTGGATCTTCAGCTCGCCGGTCTTGTAGGCCAGCGCCTGCCCTGGCCAGGCGATGTAACGCTCGGCCTCGGCGATGGCGTCGGGCTCGCTGACCGAGGAGTTGGCGAACATGTAGTCCAGCACCTGCTGGCGGCTCCAACCCTTGGAATGCAGGCCGGTATCGACCACCAGCCGCACCGCGCGCCACAGCTCGCCCTGCAGGCGGCCGAAGTAGCTGTACGGGTCGGTGTAGACGCCCAGGTCCTTGCCCAGGCTCTCGGCATACAGGCCCCAGCCCTCGATGAAGGCGGTCTGCCCGCCGAAGCGGCGGAACGCCGGCACGCCCTGCAGTTCCTGCTGCAGCGCCAGCTGGAAGTGGTGGCCGGGGATGGCTTCGTGCAGGAACAGGTCCTCGGCGTCCCACGTTTTCCGGGTCGGCAGGTCGAAGGTGTTGACGTAGAAGATGCCCGGGCGGCTGCCGTCCTCGCTGGGCTGCATGTATTCACCGCCGGCCGCCGATTCGGCGCGGAACGCCTCGATCGGGCGGATCTCGAAACCGGCCTTCGGGGTCAGCGAGAACAGCTTGGGGATGTTGGCCTCGATCTTCGCCTCCAGCCCGCGGTAATGCGCCAGCAGCGCGTCTTCCGACTTGAACTCGAACTGCTTGTCGTGCTGCATGAAGGTGAAGAAATCCTGCAGCGAGCCCTTGAAGCCCACCTGCTCCATCACCGCGTGCATCTCGCCGTGGATGCGCTCGACCTCCTTCAGGCCGATGGCGTGGATCTGCTCCGGGGTCTGCTCGGTGGTGGTCATCTGCTTGGCGCTGAAGGCGTACCACGCCTTGCCGTCGGGCAGCGCGTCCAGGCCCACCGTGTCGCGGGTGGCCGGCAGGTATTCGTTGGCGATGAAGTCGCGCTGCTTCCTGATCGCCGGCATCAGCTGCCCCTCGACCAGCTCGCGGTAGGCGGCGGTCAGGCGCTCCTTGTCGGCGGCCGGGAAATCGGCCGGCATCAGCGTGATCGGGCCCCAGAACTGGCTGTCCTCGGCCTTGGCCGCGATCAGCGCGTCGAACTGCGGCACCACCTTTTCCATCAGCACGCGCGGCTGCACCACGCCGGCCTTGATGCCTTCGCGCATGTTGGCGATCTCGGTATCCAGCAGCACCGGGATGCGCGCGGCGCGCGCCAGCCAGTTGTCGTAGTCCTTCACCGTCTTGAACGGCTGCGCCACCTGGCCCGAGCCCAGCATCACCGCATAGCTCACGGTCGAGCCCATCTGGTTGACCGGCAGCATCCAGCCCGGGAACTTCTCGCCCTCCAGCGACTGCTGCTGTTCCTCGACAAAGATGCGGTAGCTCAGCAGGTCCTGGCCGCTCAGGCCGGCGTCGCCGATCTTCTGCACCTTGTCCAGCCATTGCGCGGTGAAGTCGTGGACCTGCTTGCGGTAGTCGGCCGAGCCCATGTCCGGCAACTGGTCGTTGTAACGGTCGTCGCCCTGGAAGGTGGCCTGCAGCGGGTTGAGCTTGAGCACGCCTTCCCAGTAGTCGGCATACAGCTGGTTCAACTGCGCGGCCTTTTCGGCCGGCGCCAGCTGCGCGGCGGTGTCGCCGGCCGGCGACGGGGAAGGCGAGCAGGCGGCCAGCACCGTGGCCAGCGAGAGGGAAACGGACAATGCCAGCGGACGCAGCGTCATGGGGAATCCAGCGAGGGAATGAAACCGGCAGCGTCCATGCGCCGGCGTGGCCGCGGAAGGGCCAAAGGTCATTGCCGTCGCCGCGCCGTCGGCAAACCGTCATAATCCGCGGCCCGCCCCACCCCGCCATCAGGTGGATGCCCGTTCCCGCCTGATCCGCCGCCCGCGTGGCCCGCGCGATCCGGCCCTTGCCGTTGCCGCATTCGATGACTACCTCCCGCCGCCCGCTGGGCTTCTGGTCCGCCACCGCCCTGGTCGTGGGCAGCATGATCGGCTCGGGCACCTTCCTGCTGCCGGCGACGCTGGCGCCCTACGGCGCCGCCACGCTGGTCGGCTGGGGCATCACCCTGTGCGGCGCGTTGCTGCTGGCCGTCACCTTCGCGCGGCTGGCGCGGCGCTGGCCGCAGACCGGTGGCCCCTACGTGTTCGCCCGCAACGCCTTCGGCGAGCTGCCCGGCTTCATGGTGGCGTGGAGCTACTGGATCTCGATGTGGTGCGCCATCGCCGCGATTGCGGTTGCCTTCACCGGCAGCATCGGCGCGCTGTTCCCCGCGTTGACCGCCACCCCGGTGCGCGCGGCCGGTTGCGGCCTGCTCGCGCTGTGGCTGTGCGCCGGCGTCAACCTGCTCGGCGTGCGCGAGGCCGGGCGCCTGCAACTGCTGACCACGGTGCTGAAGGTGGTGCCGCTGCTGCTGTTCGGGCTGGTGGCGCTGTGGTTCGTCGATGCCCGCCACTACGTACCGTTCAATCCCAGCGGGGAGCCGCTGGGCAGCGTGGCCGGCGCCACCGTGGCGCTGACGCTGTGGGCGATGATCGGGCTGGAGGCGGCCACCGTGCCGGCCGAGTCGGTCGACGATGCGCCGCGCACCGTGGCCCGCGCCACCGTTGCCGGCACCGCCATCGCCGGCGTCGCCACCGTACTGGCCTGCACCACCGTGCTGGGCCTGTTGCCGGCCGACGTGCTGGCGGCCTCGGCCGCGCCGATGGCCGACGCCGCGGCCGCGCTGTGGGGGCCCGGCGCCGGCATGCTGCTGGCGGCGGTGATGGCCGTTTCCTGCATCGGCGCGCTCAACGGCTGGACGCTGCTGTCGGCGCAGCTGCCGATGGCCGCCGCCCGCGACGGCGTGCTGCCGCGCGCCTTCGCCAAAGAGAACCGGCGCGGCGCCCCGGCCTTCGGCATCCTCGTCAGCTGTCTGCTCGCCACCGTGCTGGTGATCAGCAACTACAACCGCTCGCTGGTGGACCTGTTCAAGTTCTCGGTGCTGCTGTCCACCGCCGCCACCCTATTGCCCTATCTGGCCGGCGCCGCCGCATGGCTGTGGCGCGGCAGTGGCACCGCCTCGCGGCTGGCTGCCGCCGGCGCACTGGCCTTCAGCCTGTACGCACTGGGCGGGATCGGCGCCGAGGCGCTGCTATGGGGCGCCGGGCTGATCGTGGCCGGGCTGCCGATCTATTTCTGGCTGCGGCGCGGCTGAGCCGCCCGCGCAGAGTTTCTCCGCGATCCGCTTGAGGTCGCGCAGGTCGTCGGCATCGAGCAGGTCGGCAAAATGGTGGCGGACGGACGCCAGGTGCCGCGGCGTCGCCGCACGCAGCGCGTCCCGGCCCGCGCGGGTCAGGACCAGCAGGCAGCCACGGCCGTCCTCGGGATCGGGCGCGCGCTCGATGAGCCCCCGCTCCTCCATGCGCGAGGCATGCCGCGAGAGCCGGCTGCGCGACCAGCCCATCTTGGTGGCCTGCAGGTGCAGGGGGCTGGTCGTGTCCGGGCGCTCGACCAGCGTGCTGAGCACCTCGTAGTCCGCTTCGGACAGCCCGGTGGCGGCGAGGGCCTGGCCGATCCGCGCGCGCACGCCAACCGTCATGCGCCGGAAGGCGCGCCAGGCGCTTTCCTCGTCGCCGTCGAGCCAGTCCGAGGTGGCCGTCTTCTTTTTCGTTGACATGTAATCAAATATCCTCCAATCTCGATTACATGTCAACGAACAAACCCCGCATCATGGTGCTCGCCTGCAGCACCCGCCCCGGCGCGCTGGCCCCCGCGGTCGCAGACTGGTTCATCCGCGCGGCCGCGCCGCACGCGGAGACGCTGGACGTCGAACTGGTACCCGTCTCGCTGGCCGACCTCGACCTGCCGTTCCTGGACGAACCCGAGCATCCCGCGTCCGGCGTCTACCGGCAGCCGCATTCGCTGGCCTGGAGCGCGCTGGTCGACGGCGTCGATGGCTTCGTCTTCGTCACGCCCGAATACAACCACGGCATGCCCGCCGTCCTGAAGAACGCGCTCGACTACCTCGGCCGCGAATGGGCGTGGAAACCGGTCGGCTTCGTCAGCTACGGGCATACCTCCGCCGGCACGCGGTCGGTGCAGCACGCCAAGCAGGTCGTATCCGCGCTCCGGCTCGTCCCGACCGGCGCGACGGTGTCCCTCCGCATCGGCGACGGCATCGTGGAGGGACAGGTACGGCAGGACGAGCGCCTGGATGGCCTCGCAGCCCGGCTCCTGGGTGAGGTCGTCAGGCTGGGGCACGCGCTGCGGCCCATGCGCGAGCCCTTGGATGGTTCGACGCAGGCGGGGCCGGTCGCCGGCTCCCATGCCCGGCGCCTGACGCCGGCAGATGCGGCAGACGTCATCGTCCTCCAACGCTGCTGCTGGGTGGACGAGGCCCTTGCCAACCAGACCCTGGACATCCCGGCCCTGCACGAAGGCCTCGACGACGTGCGCAACTGGCTCGGGCAATGGACCGCGCTCGGGCTGTGGCGCGACGGCAAGCTGCTCGGCATGGTCCGCGCCCGGCGCGAGGGCGACACATGGAACATCGGCCGCCTGGCCGTGGCGCCGCACATGCGCGGAAGCGGCCTCGGGCGCTGGCTGCTGAGGCTCGTGGAAGGCAAGTCCGGGCCGGCGTGCACCCGGGCGACGCTGGAGACCGGCGCCCGCAGCGCGCAGAACATCCGCCTGTACCTGAGCGAAGGTTTCGAGCACATCGCCGGCATGGAAGGGGGTGACGTCGTGCATCTGGCGAAGCCGTTGCGGGAGCAGGCCGTGCAGGCAGGCGTCGCGGCCGGCCACTGATCGACGGATCGACCGCGAACGGCCACGCTAGAATCGCCCCGCCCTCCCTCGTGCCCGTACCCGATGACTCGCGCAGCCTCCGCCACGACGCGCCATGCCCGACACCCGAAGGCGATGGCACCGGTCCTGGCGCTGTTCTTCTGCATCTGGCCGGCGCTGGCGCAGACGCCCGAACCCGATGCATGGGAGCCGACCACGCCGCGGCTGGAAGGCGCGCAACTGGCCCTGCTCGACGCCGCGCTGGAGCGCCTGCCACCGCAGCGGCCGGGCGTGACCGACATGTACGTGCTGGGCGTGGCCGGCGACGCCGACGAGGACGTGTTCCGCAACGAGGTGGCCTACCTGCGGCAGTTGTCGGCGCAACGCTGGGATTCCCGGGACCGCATGCTGGCGCTGGTCAACCAACCAAATGTGCTGCCCGGCGAGCCCGTCGCGCCACTGGCCACGTATGAAAGCATCGGCTACGCGCTGGACGTGCTGGGGCAGACACTGGACCCGCGAGAGGACGTGCTGTTCCTGTACCTGAGCAGCCACGGGCTGGACGACAACAGCGTCTACCTGCACACCGGACCGGACCAGGAGGACTACCTCGCGCCGGAGGACCTCGCGCAGTTGCTGGAGGAAGCCGGGATCGGCAACGCGGTGATCGTGGTGTCGGCCTGCTACTCGGGTGGCTTCGTGCCGGTATTGAAAGCGCCCAACCGCATGGTCATCACCGCCGCGCGCAGGGATCGCCCGTCGTTCGGCTGCGGCAATACCGACAGCGCCACCTGGTTCGGCCGCGCGTTCCTGGTCGAGGCGCTGAACGCCACCAACGACATCGCCAGCGCCTTCAAGGCGGCCAGCGCCACGGTGCGGCAGCGGGAGGTGGAAGAAGGCGAGCTGCCCTCGCAGCCGCAGTTCTTCGCCGGCAAGGCGATCGCCCCGGTGCTGGCACGCTGGCGCTCCGGCTTGCCGGCAAGCCCGCCGGTGCCCTATCCCTTCACCCATGCTCCGCGGCGGCAGCCGACGCTTCACCGCGACCCGGGCCCGGACAACCGCAAGTCGCGATAGCGCCGGCGCGGCGCACCCGCCCAGCCGGCGCGCATGTACGATGCCCGCACGCCCTCTGGGAGAACGCGCAGGTCCTTCAAGCTTGCCGGCGCCCTTGCCGCCTTGCTGGTGCTCGCCCCGCCCGTCGCCGCGCAGCACACCCCGACCTACGACGAGGCGCTGGCCACGAAGTACGGGGCCGACGAATACGGCATGCGCGCCTACGTGCTGGTCATCCTGAAAACCGGGCCGAACACGATGCCGGCCGGGCCGGAGCGCGAGGCGATGTTCCGCGGCCACTTCGCCAACATGCAGCGCCTGTCCGACGAGGGCAAGCTGGTGCTGGCCGGGCCGCTGGACGGCGTGGACGGCTGGCGCGGGCTGTTCGTCTTCGCCGTGGCCGACATCGACGAGGCGCGGCAGCTCGCCGCGACCGATCCGGTGCTGGTCAACGGCGAGATGGTGGCCGAATACCACGCCTACTACGGCAGCGCCGCGTTGATCGGCCTGCGCGAGGTGCACGAACGGCTGGCCCGCAAGCAGCCCTGAGCCGGATGCTCAGGGCTGGGCGTCCTGCAGGCGGTAAACGGTGCGGCTGCGGTATTCGCGGCCGTCGAACCTGGCGCGTACTTCCACGGTGTGCTCGCCCGCTTCCAGCCGGGTGGGCAGCGCCGCGCGCCACAGGTGGGTGGAGGGCCGGGCTTCGGGCGAGCGGTCGTAGCCGCGCAGGCCGCCGCTCAGGTCGTCGGCCACGTTTTCCACCAGCAGCCGCGGGTCGGGCTGTTCGACGCGCTTCATCGGCTGCCATTCGCCCGCGTCCACGCGGAACTCCACCGGCAGGCCGTCGTAGCCCATGAACACGTTGGCATACACGCCCCACGCCGGGTACGCGCCACGGCGCAGCACCTTCGGCGCATGCAGCGCGATCTGCTCGTCGGCCGGCGCGCGGGCGACGCGGTATTCCACGCTGTAGCGGCCCTGCGGCTGCACGTTCAGCAGGCCGTAGCCGTTGGGCGTGCCATCGGACATGGTGCTGTCGGGAATGCCCTGCGCGTCCTTCACCCCCGACCAGAACGCACCGCAGGCCGCGCCGACGTTGTATTCGTGCAGCGGTTTTGCGCCGTTCCAACCCTGCGCGGCATTCCAGAAGCGCTGGCTCTGGTTGTGGGTGTGGCCGCTGAGGACCAACGGGTGTTCGACCTTTTCCAGCAGGGCGAACAGGCGTGCGCGGTCTTCAGCGCGGAAGTCGCGGTCGAACAACGGAATGTGGAGGCCCAGCACCACCAGCTTGTCGCTGGGGACCGTCGGCAAATAGCGTTCGAGGAAAGCGAACTGGTCCTCGCGCAGGCCACCGACATAGGCCGGCCTGCGCCCCGGTTGGGCGACGATGTCGTCCAGCCCGATGAACACCATCGACGGTTCTTCCCACGCATACGTGTCCGGGCCGAGCTGGCGGTGATAGCTGCGCAGCGACTCGGCATCGCTGGCCGCACCCACGTCCATGTCGTGGTTGCCCGGTACGTGCAGCCACGGCACGCCCAGCGAGGTCACCGCCTTGACCAGCAGCGGATACAGCGAAGGATCGTCGTTGGTGATGTCGCCCAGGGTCATGCCCAGCCGCGCGGCATGCTTGCCACGCAATGGTGCAACGATGTCGCGCTCGAAATAATCCACGTCCCGCGCGCTGGCGGTCTGGCTGTCGGCCATCACCAGCGTCTGCAAGCTGGCCGGTGCATCCGGCTGCGGCACCAGTGCGAATAGGCGGCATTGCCCGCCTTCGGCTTCACCGGCGCGCGGGCGCCAGATGTCCGGCAGGCCGTCGGCGCGCGGCGCGGCGCGGTGCGCGGCCGGCTTGATGACGAACACCGTGGGCTGCACGGAATCCGGCAAGCGATAGCGGCCATCGCGGCCGGTCACGGCGATGTGCTCGCCATCGGAAACGCGGATGCCCGGCAGCGGCTTCTCGCCCGCGTCGCGCACGCCGTTGCCGTTGGCATCCTCGAACACCATGCCCTCCACGCAGGAAGCGGTGGCGACGAACGGTGTGCAGGCCAGCAGCAGGCCGGCAAGCAGGGGATGGCGCATGGAAGCCTCGTCAGGCAAACGGACAGGCCGCCATTATCGCGCGGTAGGCCGGGGCTACGCCCCCGGCGCGCTCAGCCTCCCGCACCGCGTCGTCGGGGGCGTAGCCCCGACCTACCGACCGGATGACTTCTCCACTGCTTTTGCGTGTCGCTGCTCCAGCACCGCCACCGCATCGGCCAGCGACAGCCCGCGCGCGCGCAGCAGCACGATCAGGTGGAACAGCAGGTCGGCCGACTCGCCAAGCAGTTCGTCGTCACCCTGCGCCACGCCGGCCAGTGCGGCTTCCACACCCTCCTCGCCCACCTTCTGCGCGATGCGGCGCGTGCCCTTTTCGAACAGTTGCGTGGTGTAGCTGTCCAACGGGCGCTCACGCTCGCGCTGTTCGACCAACGCATCCAGCGCGCCGAGGAACTGCCCCGGCGCATCACCGAAGCAACTGGTGTTGCCGGTATGGCAGGTGGGTCCATGCGGGCGCACGGTGACCAGCACGGTGTCGGCATCGCAGTCGGTGCGCACGTCCACCACGTCCAGATGGTTGCCGGACGTCTCGCCCTTGGTCCACAGCCGCTGCTTGCTGCGGCTGAAGAACGTGACCTTCCCGCCCTTCAACGTGTTTTCCAGCGCGGCACGGTCCATGTAGCCGAGCATCAGCACGCGCAATGTGGCCGCATCCTGCACGATGGCCGGCACCAGCCCGCCGACCTTGTCCCAGTCCAGCGCGGCCGGGTCGAATTCACTGCACATCACGCACCTCGATCTGTTGTTCGCGCAGGTAGCGCTTCAAGTCGGCAATGGCGATGGCGCCAGAATGGAACACGCTGGCCGCCAACGCGCCATCGACATCGGCCTGCTCGAACACGTCGGCGAAATGCTGCGGCGTGCCCGCCCCGCCGGAGGCGACCAGCGGCACCTTGCACAAGGCGCGCGCCTGCCGCAGCTGGGCGATGTCGTAGCCCTTGCGCACGCCGTCGCTGTCCATGCAGTTGAGCACGATCTCGCCGGCACCGCGCTGCTGCGCTTCGCGCAACCAGTCCAGGGTCAACCGTGTTTCGTCGCGGGTCTTGGCCGGGTCGCCGGTATAGGAGCGCACCCGCCATTGGCCGTCCGGCTCGCGGATGGAGTCGATGCCGACCACCACGCATTGCTGGCCGAAGGCATCGGCCAATCCGCCGATCAACGCCGGGTTTTCCAGCGCGGGCGTGTTGATCGAGATCTTGTCGGCGCCGGCATGGAGGATTTCACGGGCGGTTTCCACGTCGCGGATGCCGCCGGCCACGCAGAACGGGATGTCGATCAGCCGCGCCACGCGCTCGATCCAGCCGCGGTCCACCGAGCGCCCTTCCGGGCTGGCGGAAATGTCGTAGAACACCAGCTCGTCGGCGCCCTCGTCGCGGTAACGCAGCGCCAGTTCGGTGATGTCGCCCATGTCCACGTGGTCGCGGAAGCGCACGCCCTTGACCACGCGGCCGTCGCGCACGTCGAGGCAGGGAATGATGCGGCGGCTCAACATGCCAGTGCCTCGTCCAGTTGCAGGCGGCCTTCCAGCAGCGCCTTGCCGAGTACCGCGCCGCCGCAGCCTGCGGCCTTCGCCGCGGCCACGTCGGCCACGTCGCGCATGCCGCCGGACGCCTGCACCGCCACGCCCGGCAGCAGCTTCGACAGGTGCGCGTACAGGTCGATGTTGGGGCCGGACAACATGCCGTCGCGGGCGATGTCGGTGCACAGCAGGTGCTTCATGCCGGCCTGCGCATAGCGGGTGGCGAGTTCGTCCAGGGTGACGTCGGCGGTTTCGGTCCAGCCATGCACCGGCAGGCGCCATACGCCGTCATCGCCTTGGCGCGTGTCCAGCGCGATGGTCAGGCGCTCGGCGCCGAATTCGTCCAGCCACGCCAGCACCTGTTCGGGCTGGCGCACCGCCAGCGAACCGATCACCACGCGGCTTGCGCCGGCATCGAGGATGCGCGCCACGTCATCGCGGCCGCGCACGCCGCCGCCTGTCTGCACCTTCAGCGACGTGTTCGATGCGATCTGTCCCAGCAGCGGAGCCAGCGTGTAGCCACCGGCCTTGGCCGCGTCCAGATCGACCAGATGCATCCAATGCGCGCCGCCGGCGGCGAACGCCTGTGCGCGCGGCAGCGGGTCGTCGCCGTAGGTGGTCTGCTGCGCATAGTCGCCCTGCAACAGGCGCACCACCTGCCCGTTGCGGATGTCGAGCGCGGGATAGACGGTGAAGTTCATGAAAAATCGTTCTCGATGAAATTGCGCAGGAGGCGCGCGCCGGGGCCAGCCGAGCGCTCGGGATGGAACTGCGCGCCGCACAGCCGGCCACGCTGCACCACGGCGGTGAACAGGCCGCCGTGATGGCAGGCAGCCACGGTGTCGGACGTGACCGGCGCGGCGTAGCTGTGCACGAAATAGGCACTGGCGCCGGGCGACACGCCATCGAGCAGCGGCGATTCGCGCAACGCCAGCAGCTTGTTCCAGCCCATGTGCGGCACGCGCACGCCCACCGCCGGATGCATGCGACGCACGACGCCCGGCAGCAGGCCGAGGCATTCCACCTCACCCTCTTCCGAATGCTCGAACAGCAACTGCATCCCGAGACAGATGCCCATCAATGGCAGCTGCAACCCGCGCAATGGCTGCACCAACCCCTGTGCGTGCAGGCGGCGCATGCCTTCGGCGGCGGCACCGACACCGGGCAGAATCACCCGCTGCACGCCTTCCAATGCGGAAGGCTCGCGCACCATGCGCACGGCGACGCCCAGGCGTTCCAGCGCATAGCGCACCGAGCCGAGATTGGCGCCACCGGCGTCGATCAGGCCGACCGCACTCACAATGCCCCCTTGGTCGAAGGCAGCTCGGTGCCTTCCTTGCGGATGGCCTGGCGCAATGCACGCGCCAGCGCCTTGAAGCAGGCCTCGACCTTGTGGTGGTCGTTGTCGCCTTCCACCTTGAGGTTGAGGTTCAAGCCCGCCGCATCGCATAGCGAACGGAAGAAATGCGGCACCAGTTCGGTCGGCATGTCGCCGACGCGCTCGCGCTTGAACTGCCCGTCGAACACGAAGTAAGGACGCCCGCTGAAGTCCAGCGCGGCACTGGCAAGGGTTTCATCCATCGGCAGGGTGAAGCCATAGCGGCCGATGCCGCGCTTGTCGCCCAGCGCCTCGCGCAGCGCCTGCCCCAGCGCGAGGCCGGTGTCCTCGATGGTGTGGTGTTCGTCGATGTGCAGATCGCCCCTGGCCTGCATCTCCAGCGCGAAACCGCCGTGGCGACCGATCTGGTCGAGCATGTGGTCGAAGAACGGCAGGCCGGTGTCGATTTTCGATGCGGCCGGCTTGTCCAGGTCGACGAACACGCGGATCTGCGTTTCCTTGGTGTCGCGCTGCACGGTGGCGCGGCGCGGTGCATCGGCCAGTTCGTGGGCTATGGCGTCCCAGTCCCACTGCCCGCCGAACTGTTCGGTGCGCAGTTGGAAGCCGCGGATCTTCATGTTGTCGGCGAACTGGATGTCGGTGGGGCGGTCGCCGACCATCGCCGAGCGCGCCCAGTCGATGGTCCGATCCTGCAGGTACGGCAGCATCATGCCGATGCCCGGCTTGCGGTTGGGGCTGTTGTCGGCCGGCCAGCTCGGGTCGACCAGCACGTCGCGGAAGGCGATGCCCTGGCTGGCGAAGATCTGCAGCATCAGGTCGTTGGGGCCGTCGAAGCTCTCCTGCGGATAGCCCTCGCTGCCCAGCCCGTCCTGGTTGGAGACGATGACGAACTGGTAGCCAGCGTCGCGCAGCCTGAGCATCGCCGGGATGACGTTCCTGACGAAGCGGATCTTCTCGTAGGCGTCGATCTGGAAATCCGCCGGCTCCTCGATCAGGGTGCCGTCACGGTCGACGAACAGGATGGGGGTCATGCGGCGGACTCCAGCGCGGCCAGTGCGTCGAGGACGCGGTTGTTCTGCTCGGGCGTGCCGAGGGTGATGCGCAAGGCATCGTGCAATTGCGGCGCGGCGCGCTGGTCGCGCACCACCACGCCGGCGGCCAGCAGGCGCTGGAACGCGGTTTCGGCATCGGTGAAACGCACCAGCAGGAAGTTGCCGTCGGAGGCATGGACGCGGCGCACGTTCGGCAGGTTCCCAAGCGTGGCGCGCAGGCGCTCGCGCTCGCTGCGCACGATGGCGATGCGCGCGCGGGTTTTCGCCAGTGCCGCGTCGCTCAAACCTTCCAGTGCCAGCGTCGAGCATGGCGTCGGAATCGGATACGGCGCCTGGCAGGTGCGCAGCACCGCGATCAGGCCGGCATCGGCGATCACGCAACCGATGCGCGCCGCCGCCAGCGCGTGCGCCTTGGACAAGGTACGCAGCACGGCGATGTTGTCGTGTCTGGACAGCAGCGTGGTCGCCGAAGGTTCGTCGGCGAACTCGGCATAGGCTTCATCGACCACGACCAAGGCCTGCCCGTGCAGCGCGGTGGCCACCTGTTCGACCTGTGCCAACGGAATGCTCGAACCACCGGGGTTGGAGGGCGAGCACAGGAATACCAGCTTGGCATTGCCTTGCCTGGCGGCGGCAATGATCGCGTCGATGTCCGGCACCAGGCCGGCTTCGGTATCGCGCAGCGGCACTTCCAGCAAAGGTGCGTTCTGCAAGCGCGCGCTTACCGCGTACATGCCGAACACCGGCGGCGTGCAAAGCACGCCGTCGCGGCCCGGCACGCACAGCGCACGCACCAGCAGGTCGATGGCCTCGTCGCTGCCGCGGCCGATCAGCAGCTGTTCCGGTGCGCAGCCGTACAGCACCGCCATGCGTTCGCGCAGTTCCTGCGGTTGCGGCTCGGGATAACGGCGGCAGCTGGCCTGCACATCGCCGGGATTGGCCCATGCCGATTCGTTGGCATTGAGCCAGACTTCGCCATCGAGCCTGGCGCTGCGCGCGGAGGAATAACCAGCGAAGCCGCGCAGGTCATCGCGTACCAGTTCGAGCACGCCGCTCATGGTGCGACTCCCAGCCTCACGGCGACGGCATTGGCATGCGCGCCCAGGCCCTCGGCGCGCGCAAGAGTCAAGGCGCACGGGCCGATGTTGGCGATGCCTTCGCGGCTGGCGGCCTGCACGCTGATCTGGTTCTGGAAACTGGCGACGCTGACACCGCTGTACGCCCGCGCGGCACCAGCGGTGGGCAGCACGTGGTTGGTGCCGGAGCAGTAGTCGCCCAGCGCCTCGGGCGTGTAGTCGCCCATGAACACCGAGCCGGCGGCCTCGACCCGATCCAGCCAGTCACGCGGTTGGCGCAGCGCGAGGATCAGGTGTTCCGGCGCATAACGGTTGGAGATGGCGAAGGCCTGTTCGATCGAGTCCACCTTCAGCAGTAGCGAGGCGTCCAGTGCCTTGCGAGCGATATTCTCGCGTGCCAAGCGCACCACCTGCGCCTCCACCTCGGCCTGCACCGCGGCGATCAGCGCGGCATCGTCACTGAGCAGGATCACCTGCGAGTCCGGGCCGTGTTCGGCCTGCGACAACAGGTCGGCGGCGACGAAGGCCGGGACGGCGCCGGCATCGGCAATCACCAGCACTTCCGACGGCCCGGCCGGCATGTCAATGGCGGCCGCGCCAGCCTGCGCCACCTGCTGCTTGGCCTCGGTGACGAAGCCGTTGCCCGGCCCGAACAGCTTGTCGCAGGAAGGCACGGTTTCGGTGCCCCATGCCATCGCCGCGATCGCCTGCGCACCGCCGATCTTGAACACCTTGTGCACGCCGGTCAGGCGCGCGGCCACCAGCACCGCCGGATCGGCGCTGCCGTCCTTGCGCGGCGGCGTGCACAGCACCACCTCGCGGCAACCGGCGAGCCTGGCCGGCACGCCCAGCATCAACGCGGTGGAAGGCAGCGGCGCGCTGCCGGCCGGCACGTACAGGCCGACGCGGCCGATCGGGCGGATGATTTTTTCGCAGACCACGCCGGGTGCGGTTTCCACGCTGTACGGCCGGGCCATGCCGGCACGGTGGTAGGCATCGATGCGCTCGGCCGCCTGCTGCATGGCGATGCGCAGCTCGGCCGGCACCGCCAGTTCGGCGGCGGCGAACTCGGCTTCGCTCACCTCGAATTTTTCCAGCGTGACACCATCGAAACGGGCGGTGATCTCGCGCAATGCAATGTCACCAACGCCACGCACCTGCTCGACCAAGGCCGCCACCGCTTCGCGGGTCTGCGCGGCCACTGCCTGCACAGGGCGGGTCAGTGCACGCGCCTGCGCGTCGGCATCCAGCGTGTTCCAGTCGAGGACGTTCATGCCAGCGACTTCTCCACCGCCAGCACCATCAGCTCCTGCGCGCCTGCGCGCTCCAGTTCCTCCAGCCGCTGCCAGCTCAATGCGCCGTTGCACATCGCCTGCAGGCGCACCGCGCTGCCCTGCCCCGGCAGCCGCAGCAGCGGCTCGGCATCGGGCAGCAGCCGCGCCAGTTCGTCCACGTGCTGCTCGTCGGCGGAGAACATCAGCAGCTTGCGGTCCTGCGCCCTGGTCAACCCGTCGAGGCGGCGCAGCAGCATCGCCATCAGCCCGGCGCGGGCATCGTCCAGCTCGTGCACCGGACCGGCCAGCACCGCTTCGCTGTCGAGCAGGGTTTCCACCGGCCTGAGCTGGTTGGCGGCCAACGTGGCACCGCTGGAAACCAGGTCGCAGATCAGGTCGGCGGTACCCAGCTTCGGCGCGATTTCCACCGAGCCGGACAGTTCCACCACCTGCGCATCCACGTTCTTTTCCTTCAACCACGCCGCGAGGATTGCCGGGTAACTGGTGGCGATGCGCTTGCCGGCCAGTTGCGCCGCGCCCTGCCACTCCCATTCCTCCGGCACGGCCAGCATCAACCGGCACTGGCCGAAGCCGAGGCCGCGCAGCGGCTGGTAGGCATCGGCCAGGCCAATCTGGCGGCGCGCCTTGGCCTGCTCGTCCAGTTCGTTGAGGCCGACCACGCCGAGGTCGCAGACGCCATCGGCGATCAGCCCGGGGATGTCGTCGTCGCGCACCAGCAGCAGGTCCACCGGCAGCGATTCACCGAAGCAGAACAGCTTGTCGCGGCTCTGCCGCCAGCTCAGCCCGCAGGCGGCCAGCAGGCTGCGCGCCGGGTCGGCCAGGCGCCCGCTCTTCTGGATGGCGATGCGCAGCCGGTCGCGGGCCGGCGCGGAGGTGGAAGCACTCATGTTGGTTTCTCAGTTGGATTCGGTCTTGCGCGTGGCGATGCGCTCGATGGCGGCGGCATAACCGCCGGCACCGTGTTCGAGCGAGCGCGCGACCCGGCCGATGGTGGTCACGCTCACCCCGGTCAGGTCATGGATCTCGCGGTACGGCACGCCCTTGCGCAGCAGCGGCACCACCCGCCAGCGGTCGGCCATCGCCTCCAGCTCGGCGGGCGTGCACAGGTCGCGCAGGAAGGCCTGCACGTCCTGCGGCCGTTCCAGCGCGGCGAATGCACGCGCCAGCGCCTTCAGCGGGGCATCGGAGGACTTCTCACGGTCGGATTCTGGACGTGGTTTCATCTGCATCAATGTAATAGCGTGCTAATACATTGATGCAATCGAGCCACCATGTCAAACCCGGCGATACCGTAGGTCGGGGCTACGCCCCCGACGCGATGCGTATCTGCCGGCAATTCTTTCGGCAAGCCAAGGCCAGTCGGGGGCATGGCCCCGACCTACCCGCTGTCGCGATTGGCAGGTGGGTGCCGACCGTTGGTCGGCACCATCGGCCCGCACCAAACCCGCTCGACCAACGGCCGGGCGCCACCGATTACCGGGCCGGAAAAGCAGAAGCCCCGCATCTGCGGGGCTTCTGCTTCATTGCGCCGGATTTTCCGCTCAACGCGCCATCACGCGCGCCTGCTCCAATTCGACCTGCAGCGTGGAGGCCAGCTCGTCGCGGGCGACCTCGAACTGCTGTTCGCGCAGCAGGTCCTTGACCGCCACCACGCCGCGCGCCAGTTCGTCCTCGCCGGCCAGCACCACGAAGCGGATGCCGGCCTTGGCCGCGTACTGGAACTGCTTGCCGACCTTCTTCGGCTCCATCTGCACTTCGGTGTTGATGCCGCCGGCGCGCAGGCGGCGGGCGATGTCCAGCGAGTGCGGCATCGCCACCTCGTCCATCAGCGCCACCATCGCCTGCACGCTGCTCTCGGCGATGCCGTCGATCAGCCCGGCCTCGCGCAGCTGCCAGAACAACCGGGTCAGGCCGATGGAGATGCCCACGCCCGGCAGCTTGCTCTTGGTGTAATGGCTGGCAAGGTCTTCGTAGCGGCCGCCGGAGCAGATCGAACCGATCTGCGGATGGTCCAGCAGCGTCGTTTCATAGACGGTGCCGGTGTAATAGTCCAGGCCGCGGGCAATGGAGAAGTTCAGGCAATACGCGCTTTCCGGCACGCCCAGCGCCTTGACCAGCTCCAGCACCTCGCGCAGTTCGGCCGCGCCGATGCGCAGCGATTCGCTGGCGCCCTCGCCTGCTTCGGCCAGCACCGCATCGAGCTGCGCCAGTGCGTCGGCGTGCGAGGTCGAGCGCACTTCGACGAAGGCCAGGATGCGCTCCACCGCTTCCGCCGGCAGGCCGAAGCCAGGCCCCAGCAGGGTTGCGCGCACGTAGTCGGCGCCGCGCTTGTCGAGCTTGTCCACCTCGCGCAGCACCAGCGCCTGCTGCTGCGGATCGGCCACGCCCTGCGCCTCGAAGAAGCCGCGCATGAACCTGCGGTTGTTCAGCTGCACGGCGAACCTGCCGATGCGCAGCTCGGAGAACACCGCGTGGATCACCGCCAGCACCTCGGCGTCGTAGCGGATGCTCAGCGCGTCCTTGCCGATCACGTCGATGTCGCACTGGTAGAACTCGCGGAAGCGGCCGCGCTGGGCGCGCTCGCCGCGGTAGACGCGCTGCATCTGGTAGCGACGGAACGGGAAGGTCAGCGCGTGCTCGTGCTCGGCCACGTAGCGCGCCAGCGGCACGGTCAGGTCGAAGCGCAGCGCCAGCTCCGGCAGGCCCTTTTCGGCCGACTCCGCGGCATTGGCCAGCGCGCCGGTGGACTGCACGAAATACACCTGCCGCTCGGTCTCGCCGCCGGATTTGGTCAGCAGCACGTCGGACAGCTCGAACACCGGCGTCTCCACCGGCAGGAACCCGAAGCGCTCGTAGTTGCGGCGGATGACGTCCAGCATGCGCTGGAACGCGATCTGCTCGCGCGGCAGCAATTCCATGATGCCGGGCGGGGTACGGGGCTTTATCACGGGCCAAACTCCTGCAAACGGTGGGGGTGAGCGGACACCAATTCTAGCCGCACGCCGCCTGCACGGCCGCATGAAGTATCATTCGCGCACCTTTCAAGCAACGACGTCATGTCCCGGCCCGCCCCCGGTTCAGAGCCCCCCGCCACGCCCCCCTCCAGCAGGCCCGACACCGGTACGGGCGCCTGCCTGCATTGCTCGGTCCGGCACCTCGCGGTGTGCTCGGCGCTGGCCTGCGACGAGGTGCAGGCGCTGGAGCGGATGACCGTGTCGATGCCGGCGCCGCTGGGCGCCACGCTGGCCCGCAGCGGCGAGCCGCGCACGCACGTGTTCACCGTCACCGAGGGCGCGCTGCGGCTGGTGCGCACGCTGGCCGATGGCCGCCGCCAGGTCAACGGCTTCGTGCTGCCCGGCGACTACGTGGGCCTGAGCGGCAGCGACCACCACCGCTACGACATCGAGGCCATCGCCGACAGCCGCGTGTGCCGGGTGTCGACCGCGCAGATGCGCGACCTGCGCCAGCAGTTCCCTCACCTTGAACGCAAGCTGCTGCAACGCGCCTGCCAGGAGCTGGACGCCGCCCAGGACAACGCGCTGGCGCTGGCGCGGCTGCAACCACCGGAGCGGCTGGCCGATTTCCTGCTGCGGCTGGCCGCGCGTGAGGCCATGTTCGGCCAGACCGGCAACCGCGTGGCGCTGCCGATGGGGCGCGGCGACATCGCCGACCACCTCGGGCTGACGATGGAAACGGTGAGCCGCACCTTCACCAAGCTGCGCCAGCAGGGGCTGATCGCGCTGCCGCACCTGAACGTGGTCGAGATCCTCGATTTCGCCGGGCTGCAGAAGCTCGCCAACGACGAAGCGGGCTGATCGCCCGATCTGCGCGTCGCCGTATAGGTAGGTCGGGGCTACGCCCCCGACATCTGCAATGCCACCCGTCGGGGACATAGCCCCGACCTACTCAGCCCAGCTTTTCGCGCAACACGGCGTACTCGGGGGCGCAAGGCTCGGCGTGCGCCGGGCGCTCCAGCAGTTCGGCCAGCGCCGGCGGCACCGGCACCTCGCGGCCGATCAGCGGTTCGACCACCGATTCGAACTTGGCCGGGTGGGCGGTGGCCGCCACCGCCCAGTGCTCGTCCGCGGCCGCCTCGCCACTGGCACGCAGCTGCTCCAGCACGTGCACCGCGGTGGCGGTATGCGGGCAGAACACTTCGCCGAACCGGCGGTGACGCGTGGCGATGGTGTCGCGGATGGTGGCATCGTCGACCGCACGCGACACGAAGGCCGCGCGCAGGGCGGCATCGTCGCCGGCATACAGCCAGCGCAGGCGCTCGAAGTTGCTGGGCGCGCCCACGTCCATCGCGTTGGCGAGCGTGGCGAGGCTGGCCTGGGGCCGGTAGTCGCCGCCGGCGAAGTAGTCCGGCAACACGCGGTTGGCATTGGTCGCCAGCACGATGCGGCCCAGCGGCACGCCCAGCGCGCGCGCCATGATCGCCGCCATCGCGTTGCCGAGGTTGCCGGTGGGGATGACGAAATTCAGCGGCGTACCGTGCGCGGCGCGGTGCGTGAGCGCGGCGTGGGCGTAATAGCTCATCTGCGGCAGCAGGCGGCCGAGGCTGATGCTGTTGGCCGAGCTGAGCGGTACCTGCGCCTGCAACTCGGCGTCGTTCAACGCCTGCTTGGCCATGCCCTGGCAGTCGTCGAACGAGCCGGCCACGCGCAGCGCACGGATGTTGCCGCCGAGGCAGCCCAACTGGTGCGCCTGCCGCGGCGACACGCGGCCATCCGGGTACAGCACCACCACCTGCAGGTTCGGCTGGTCGTGGAAGGCCGCGGCCACCGCCGCGCCGGTATCGCCGGAGGTGGCGACGACGATCGTCAATGGTTGCTCCTGCCCCGCGCGCAGCCGCGACAGGCTGGCGGCGAGGAATCGCGCGCCGAAATCCTTGAACGCGGCGGTGGGGCCGTGGAACAGCTCCAGCACGTGGTCGTTGCGCGTGGCCAGCGCCCGCAATGGCGCGGGGAAGTCGAAGGCTTCGGTGCAGATGCGCGGCAACCCGGCTTCCAGTGCGTCGTTGGCGAAGAAGGGCTGCAGTAGTGTGGCGGCGGTTTCGGCCAATGATGCGCCGGCCTGCAAATCGCGCGCGGGCGGCATCTGCTGCGGGACATACAGGCCGCCATCGGGGGCCAGACCGGCGGCGATGGCCTGGCTGAGGGTGGCGGCAGGGGCGTTGTTGCGGGTGGAGATGAAGTGCATGGGAGGTTCCGAATGAGGTTGTTTCTTGCGAGACGCGATGCGTTTCCCTTCTCCCTGCGGGAGACAGCTTGGCAGGATTGCCAAGCTGCACGGCGAAGCCGCCCGTAGGGTGAGGCACAGGGATGTGCCGAATGCAGGTGCCCCGAAGGGGAGGATGAGGGTTCGGGCGAAGCCTCGTACAGCCCGATATCACGAGGCTCCGCCCGTACCCTCACCCCAACCCCTCTCCCGGAGGGAGAGGGGCTTTGAAAAGCTTCAAAGCAGATGCGCGCCGGGGCTGTTCAATGGCGTTACCCAGCTCTGGCTATCGAAGCCGGCGGCGGTGAACGCGGCCTGCACCTTCGGTGCGGCGGCCTGCGCGGCTTCGGCGGTTTCGTACCACGCGAACACACTGGGCCCCGCGCCGGAAATGCTGGCACCCATCGCGCCCGCCTGCAGCGCGGCCTGCTTGGCCGCATCGAAACCGACGATCAGCGGCGCGCGGCGTGGTTCGACCAGCACGTCGCGCAGGCCGGCATGCACCAGCGTGGCATCGCCGGCATGGCAGCCGGCCAGCACCAGCGCCAGGTTGGTGCTCTGCGCGACGAACTCCTGCAACGCGTAGCTGCCCTGCAACGCGGCGCGTGCGCGGCGGGTTTCCAGCAAGGCATCCGGGTGCACCAGCAGGCTGTGCCACTGCGCCGGAACCGGCACCGGCACCAGCCGTTCCAGCGTGGAAAGCACCAGCCCGCCGAGGAACATCGGCCCGAGGTTGTCGCCGTGGCGGCTGCCGCTGGCGACCGCCTCGCCTTCCAGCGAATGCAGGTACAACTGCTCGCGGCTCAAGGGCTCGTCCAGCAATGCATTGGCCGCCACCAGCGCGGCCACGCAGGAAGCCGCCGAACCGCCCATCCCTGAACTCAGGGGGATGCCCTTGTCGATCTCAACCTCGAAACCGAACGGCAGCGCCAGCGCCTGCCGCAGCGCGATCAGCGCCGCACCCGCGGTATTGCTCGCCGCCTGCGTCGGCAGTTCCACCGCCGCGCCGCGGATGGCGGCGATGCGCACTTCCTTTGCCTCGATGCGCCGCACCGTCACCGTGTCGCCGACGCCGGCCACCGCATAGCCGAGCAGGTCGAAACCGACCGCCACGTTCGCCACCGAAGCCGGCGCGAAGGCGCGCGCCTCGCGCACGCCATTGTTCGTCACCCCTGCATTCACAGCCTTGCCCCCTCGCCCGCCGCCACCCGCAGCACGTCGGCGAACACGCCGGCGGCGGTCACTTCCGGGCCGGCGCCGGGGCCTTGCACCACCAACGGGTTGTCGCAGTAGCGGCGGGTGGTGAACTGCACCACGTTGTCGGTCAGGCGCAGGTTGGCGAAGGCGTGGTCGGCCGGCAATTCCACCAGCCCGACGCTCGGCGCCTGCCCCGGCGCGAACTGCGCGACGTAGCGCAGCACCAAGCCGCGCGCGCGGGCATCGGCCAGCCGCTGCGCGAACGCCGCATCCACTTCGTGCAGCTGCGCCATGAAATCCTCGACGCTGGCCTGGCGCAGGGCTTCGGGCACCAGGCTTTCCACCGCCACGTCCTCCAGGCTCGATTCGTACCCGGCCTCGCGCGCGAGGATCACCAGCTTGCGCGCGACGTCGACGCCGGACAGGTCGTCGCGCGGGTCCGGCTCGGTGTAGCCCATCGCCCGCGCCTGCGCGACCAGCTGCGAGAACGGCACGCTGCCGTCGTACTTGTTGAACAGCCACGCCAGCGTGCCGGAGAAGATGCCGGCGATCGCGCTGACTTCATCGCCGGTATCGACCAGATCGCGCAGCGTGGTGATGACCGGCAGGCCCGCGCCCACCGTGGCCTCGTAGCGGAAGCGCGCACCGGTGGCAGCGGCGGCTTCGCGGATGGCCCGGTACCGCGCCAGCGGGCCGGAGCCGGCCTGCTTGTTCGGCGTGACCACGTGGATGCCCGCGGCCAGCCAGCCGGCGTAACGCCCGGCCACTTCGCCGCTGCCGCTGCAATCGATGATCAGCGTGTGCGGCAGGCGCGCGGATAGCAGGTGCTCGGCGAACGCGTCCAGGTCCAGCGGCTGCGAGGCGGCGTCGAACGCGGCCTTCCAGTCGCCCTGCACGCCGCGCGCTTCCAGCAGCATGTGGCTGCGCGAGGCGATCGCGCGCAGGCGCAGGTCCAGCCGCGCCCGCGCCAGCAGTTGCGGCTGGGCGCTGCGCAGCTGTTCCAGCAGCGCCGCGCCGACGTTGCCGGGGCCAATCACGCCGACCGAGAAGGTCTGCGGCGACAGCCAGAACCCGGCATGCGCGGCGCGCAGCGCCTTGGTCGCGTCCTTGCCATCGACGACCACCGAGATGTTGCGCTCCGAGGAACCCTGCGCGATGGCGAGGATGTTGACCTGCGCCCGCCCCAGCGCCTCGAACAGGCGCGCGGCCACGCCCGGCTGCCCGGCCATGCCATCGCCCACCGCCGCCAGCACGCTGACGCCTTCGGTGGTCTGCACGCGCTGCACCTGTCCCGCGGCCAGTTCGTGCGAGAACGCCTGCGCCACCGCATCGCGCGCGCGCCCGGCCTCGGCCTGCCTGACCACGCAGCAGATCGAATGCTCGGACGACCCCTGCGAGATCATCACCACCGACACCTGCGCGTTGCGCAGCGCGGCGAACACCCGCTCGGCGGTGCCGGGCACGCCGATCAGGCCGGTGCCTTCGACGTTCAGCACGGCAAGGTCGGGGCTGAGGGTCAGGCCCTTGATCGGCCCGTGCCCACCGCTGACCGCGGTGATGCGCGTGCCCGGGTGCTGTGGCTGGAAGGTGTTGCGGATGATGATCGGCAGACCGCGCTCGATCGCCGGCGACATCGTCTGCGGGTGCACCACCTTGGCGCCGAAATAGGCCAGCTCGCAGGCTTCGTCGTAGCTCAAGGCCTCCAGTTGCACCGCCTCGGGCACCACCCGCGGGTCGGCCGACAGCACGCCGTCCACGTCGGTCCAGATGTGCAGCTCGTCGGCGGCGAACAGCGCAGCGAAGATCGCACCGGAAAAGTCGCTGCCGTTGCGGCCCAGCGTGGTGATGTGGCCCTTGCGGTCGCGGGCGACGAAGCCGGTGACCACCAGCCGCCGCGCCGGGTGCGACTGCCGCCACAACGCCAGCGTGGCGGCGCTGGCCTTCCAGTCCACGTCCACGCCGAGTTCGCCGTGGTTGACCACCAGCACGTCGCGCGCGTCGAGCACGTCGGCGTCCTCGCCCAATGCCTGCAGGTGCCGGCCCAGCAATTGTGCCGAGAACACCTCACCCAGCCCCTGCACGCGGTCCAGCACTTCCTGCGGCAACTCGCCGATTACCGCCAGCGCGGCGAGGATTTCCGCCAGGCGCTCGAAGCGCGCGTCCAGCCATTCGATGGTGCCGCCAACCTGCTCGCCGAGCAGCGATACCGCCGCAGCGCGGTGGCGCGCGCGCAATTCGTGCCAGCGTTCGCGCCACGCCTCGTCGCCGCTGGCGGCGAGCTTCGCCAGCTCGATCAGCGCGTCGGTCACGCCCTTCATCGCCGACACCACGGTGACCTGGATGGCCTCCTCGCGCGCCAGCAGCAGCTGCGCCACGTGGCGATAACGCTCGGCATCGGCCACCGAGGTACCGCCGAACTTGTGGACGACGGTGCGCACGGCGGCGGATTCGGCGAGGGGAACGGCAACTGGCGACATCGGATGAACCTCGGCTGGAGGCCCCGACACGCATCTGGATGGGGTTTCCCGCATCCTGATCCGGGTGCGGGGCCGTGGTTTTCGGAAAACTACGCGAAGACGACGGGCCGCACCGGGCGAGTGGTGACGGTAATGATGGTGGTGGTAATCGACATGCAGCCAGATGCCGACCTGCCGGAGGTCGGTAATGCGTGGGCGGTGGCGGTCGGCGGCATGTGCATGGAACCGAGAAGACACCAGCGATGAATGCGCTGTCAAGTGCTGCGTTGCAAAAATCAATTGCAACCATCATCGGCGAACTTGCCGGCATCGGTTGCAAATGTCATCAACCGCGATCATCGGCCATCTGGTGCGCAAGCATCATTGAAAACGCCGCCACCCGGCTTGGGTGGCGCCGCCGGGAAAAATCCGGCGAGGCAACGAAGCATCCCGGCGGCCCCTTCTGCAATCCCCCGACCCGCCACCAATTGCGCGAAAACCGTAGGTCGGGGCTACGCCCCCGACGCTTGATGTTCGGATGCCCGGAACGTCGGGGGCGTAGCCCGACCTACGCGGCCGCGTGCAGGTTGGCCGCCGGGCGATGCGCCGCGGTGCTCAGCACCACGCCGGCGAGCAGGCAGCCGGCGGCCAGCATTTCCAGCAGCGTCGGCCAGCGCTGCTGCCACAGGAAGCCATAGAGCAGGCCGAACAGCGTCTCGAACACGATCATCTGCCCGCCCAGGGTCAACGGCAGTGCACGGCTGGCGCGGTTCCAGCAGGCGTTGCCGAGGATCGAGGCAAACACCGCCACGCCCGCCGCCACCAGCCAGAACAGCCCCCATTCGGACGCCGGCCGGCCCTGTCCGCCACCGGCGAAGGCCAACGGCGCAACCAGCAGTGCCAATGCGCCGGTAGCCACCCCGGTCAACAACGACCAGTCGTGCCCAGACACCTGCGGCAGCCGCGCCAGCCAGCGCGTGTTGCCCACCGAATACAGCGTCCACGACAGCAGCGCCCCTACCCCGCACAGCAGCCCGAGCAAGCGCTGCACGGGCGTCCCGGCCACATGCGAGGACGCCATTGCCGCAACTCCCATCAGCACCACGCCGGCTACGCACAGGAACAGTGCCGGCGCCAGTTTCGACAATGGCACCGCACCCGGCTCGCGCGCGCCGGTGATTGCCACCAGCACCGGGACCATGCCGACGATCAGCGACGCCGCCGCGCCGCCGCTCCACTGCACCGAAATGGACAGCAGCACGTAATAGAGCAGGTTGCCGAGCAGGCTCAGCCATGCCAGCGCGGTCCATTCAACGCGGCCGATGGTGGCGCGCAGCGCCGGCCAGCGCGGCACCAGCAGTACCGCCGCGATGGCGCCATAGACAAGGTAGCGCGAGGCAGCCAGTTGCAGCGGCGCGAACCCGGCCAGCATCGCCGGTGCCAGGAACACCACGCCCCACAACGCGCCGGAGGCCACGCCATTGGCAAGGCCGACGCCCATCGAACGGTCCAAGCTCACCGCCGCACCACCCAGAGAAGAAAGGCGCGCAGTGTAGGTGGCTTACCCCTGGGCGTATTGACCCAGGCTACTGCCCGCCAACCGCCATTGCCGCGGCGTCATCCCGGTTTCCCGGCGCAGCGCGCGGGTCAATGCACTCTGTTCGGAATAGCCGGCGCGCAGGGCGATGTCGCTGATGCCGGCAGTGCCGGCCAACAGCTGCCGCTTGGCCCAGCGCAGGCGTGCGCCGCTGACCCAGCTGCGGCGAAAGCCCGAATTCGCGGGCGAACAAGGCATGCAGGCGGCTGCCGCCGACCCCGACCTCGGCCGCCATCCGCGCCACCGTCCAGTCCGCGCCGGGCGTAGCCGCAATCGCCATGCACAGCGCCTGCAGCCGCGCGCCGCTGCCGGCCGGGGCGAAATAGCGCAGCAGTTGCGGCAGCGGATCCATCCCCACGCCGTTGGCATGGATGTCTTGCAACTGCCGGCGGATGTCCCGGGACAACGCCAACCAGCGCTGCCGGCACAGGTGTTCGAGCGTATCGTCGTCGAGCACGCCGGGATGGCAGTCGATGATCAGGCAGCAGTTGTCGCCCAATGCCTCCAGGTCGTGGGTTTCGCCCGGCGCGACGAAGGCGCCCTGCAGCAGGTCCAGGCTGCCGCCTGCGCCACCCACCTCGAACTGCAGGTCGCCGCGCAGCGGCAGCACCCACTGCGCATGGTCGTGGCATTCCAGCCCAGTGGGCCGGAGATAGCGTCGCAGGTGGCGCGCGGTGGCGGGCATGGGCGCAGTCTGTGCGCACGCCGGTGGCGGCCGCAAGCGCCGGCACGGGCGTTCATCGATGGCGGCCCCGACACGATTCGAACGTGCGACCTGTCCCTTAGGAGGGGACCGCTCTATCCAGCTGAGCTACGGGGCCGAGGGCGCGCATTGTGGCATGCCCACCCCCTCCGCCGCACCCCTGCGGCCGGGGAGAAGCCGGCGGGGCTCTGCTAAAATCGTGGTTCTGCATGCCGCACCCCACCCTCGCCAGCGGCTGCGCCCTACAACGCAAGGCAATCAGGAGTTTTCATGTCCTTCGAACTGCTCAAGGCGCTCGGCCTCGACGCTTCCAACGCTGGCACCTACCTGGGTAACGGGGAATGGTCCACCACCACCGGCGCCGGCGTGCTGTCGCCGCGCAACCCGACCACCGGCGAGGTGATCGCGCAGGTGCAGGCCACCACCGAGGCCGACTACGAAACCGTCATCGCCCGCGCGCAGGAAGCCTACAAGGCGTGGCGCACCACCCCGGCCCCGCGCCGCGGCGAGGCCGTGCGCCTGTGCGGCGAGGCACTGCGCCGGCACAAGGATGCGCTGGGCTCGCTGGTCGCGCTGGAAATGGGCAAGTCCAAGCCCGAGGGCGACGGCGAAGTGCAGGAGATGATCGACATCGCCGACTTCGCGCTGGGCCAGAGCCGCATGCTGTACGGCTACACCATGCATTCGGAGCGCCCCGGCCACCGCATGTACGAGCAGTACCACCCGCTGGGCCTGGTCGGCATCATCTCCGCGTTCAACTTCCCGGTCGCGGTGTGGGCGTGGAATGCATTTCTTGCCGCCATCTGCGGCGACGTGTGCATCTGGAAGCCGTCCAACAAGACCCCGCTGACCGCCATCGCGACGATGAAGATCTGCAACGAGGCGCTGAAGGAAGGCGGCTTCCCGGACATCTTCTTCCTGGTCAACGACGCCGGCACCGCGCTGTCGGAGAAGCTGGTGGACGACAAGCGTGTGCCGCTGATCTCCTTCACCGGCTCCACCCGGATCGGCCGCATCGTCAACGAGAAGGTCGCCAAGCGCCTCGGCCGCTGCCTGCTGGAGCTGGGCGGCAACAACGCCATCATCCTCGACGAAACCGCCGACCTGAAGCTGGCGGTGCCGGGCATCGTGTTCGGCGCGGTCGGCACCGCCGGCCAGCGCTGCACCACCACCCGCCGCCTGATCGTGCACGAATCCATCTACAACAACGTGCTGGCCACGCTGGTCAAGGCCTACAAGCAGGTCGAAGGCAAGATCGGCGACCCGCTGGACGCGGCCAACCTGATGGGCCCGTTGAACAGCCCGGAGGCCGTGCAGCAGTTCCTGGATTCGATCGCCAAGGCCCAGGCCGCCGGCGGCACCGTCGAGACCGGCGGCACCGCCATCGACCGCCCCGGCAACTTCGTGCTGCCGGCGATCGTCACCGGGCTGAAGAACACCGATGAAATTGTCCAGCACGAAACCTTCGCGCCGATCCTGTACGTGATGAAGTATTCGACGCTGGACGAAGCCATCGACATGCAGAACGGCGTGCCGCAGGGCCTGTCCTCGTCGATCTTCACCACCAACCTGAAGAGCGCCGAGAAGTTCCTTTCGGCGGCCGGCAGCGACTGCGGCATCGCCAACGTCAACATCGGCACCAGCGGCGCCGAGATCGGCGGCGCGTTCGGCGGCGAGAAGGACACCGGCGGCGGCCGCGAATCCGGCTCGGATGCGTGGAAGGTCTACATGCGCCGACAGACCAACACCATCAACTACTCCGATTCGCTGCCGCTGGCGCAGGGCATCAAGTTCGACCTGTGACTGCTTTACCCTTCTCCCTCCGGGAGAAGGTGGCGCGAAGCGCCGGATGAGGGTACGGGCGAAGCTTCGTGCAACATGACATCAAGAGGGCTTCGCCCCCGTACCCTCTCCCCAACCCCTCTCCCGCGGGGAGAGGGGCTTTGCAGTTCCGCACCTGCCATGGAGGTTTACCAATGAGCATCCCCGCCCCCCGCCAGACCAGCACCCTCGCCGTCATCGCCCTGGTCGCCGGCATCCTCGGCTGGACCCTGCTGCCGTTCCTGGGCAGCCTCGGCGGCATCATCTTCGGCCACATGGCACGCGGGGAAATCCGCCGCAGCCACGGCCAGCTCGACGGCGACGGCCTGGCCGTCACCGGCCTGGTGCTGGGCTGGATCAACGTCGGCCTGTGGATCGTCGGCATCATCGCCTTCATCATGTTCTTCGGCGGCCTGGCCTGGTTGGCCGCAGTCAATTCCTGATCCTGCATGTACCCACTCGCCCGTCCCTTCCTGTTCACCCTCGACGCCGAGCGCGCGCACGGCCTGGGCCTCGGCGCGCTCGACCTGGCCTGGCGCACCGGCACCACGCCGCTGCTGGCAGGCAGGGTCGAGGCGCTGCCGACCAAGCTGCTGGGGCTGGAATTCCCCAACCCGGTCGGGCTGGCCGCGGGGCTGGACAAGAACGGCGAGCACATCGATGCCCTGTTTGCGCTGGGCTTCGGCTTCGTCGAGATCGGCACCATCACCCCGCGGCCGCAGGCCGGCAACCCGAAGCCGCGGATGTTCCGGCTGCCGCAGCACCTGGCCATCATCAACCGCATGGGCTTCAACAACGCCGGCGTCGATGCGCTGGTGAAGAACGTCGGGCACAGCCGGCACCGCAAGGGCCCGCTGGGCATCAACATCGGCAAGAACAAGGACACGCCCAACGAGGAAGCGCTGTCCGACTATCTGCACTGCATGGAGCGGGTATATCCGCTGGCCGACTACATCACCGTCAACATCTCCTCGCCCAACACCGCCGGCCTACGCGAACTGCAGGAGGAACAGGCGCTGCGGCGGCTGGTTGCCGGCCTGCGCGAGGCGCAGGAGCGGCTGGCCGGCGTGCACGGCCGGCGCGTGCCGATGCTGGTCAAGATCGCCCCGGACCTGAATGAAAACGACATCGACGCCGCCGCGCGCGTGCTGGCCGAGCTGGACGTGGACGGCGTGATCGCCACCAACACCACCATCAACCGCGACGGCGTGGAGAGCCACCCGCACGCGACGCAGGCCGGCGGCCTGTCCGGCGCGCCGCTGATGCCGCAGTCCACCTTCGTCCTGCGTCGGCTGCGCGCGCGCCTGCCCGAGCGCATCCCGCTGGTCGGCGTCGGCGGCATCCAGTCCGGCGCCGACGCGGTGGCCAAGATGGCCGCCGGCGCATCGCTGGTGCAGTGCTACAGCGGGCTGATCTACCGTGGCCCGGCGCTGGTCGGCGAATGCGTGGAAGCCATCCGCCGCCGTCGCGAGGCGCCCTCGCGTGGAGCCGTCGCCCCGCTATGACCAGCACCGGGCCTTGGTGGCTGGCCGAAAACGCATCACTGCAAGCGCTCAACACCTTCCACGTCACCGCCCATGCACCGCGCCTGCTGCACGTGGCCGACCCGGAGGCATTGCCCGAGGCACTGGCCGCCGCCGGCGACGGCCCGCTGCTGGTGCTGGGCAGCGGCAGCAACGTGCTGCTCGCCGCCGACCCGGAAGGCAGCGTGCTGTGCTTCGAGAACCGCGACATCGGCATCCTCGAACACCGCACCGACCACGCCATCGTCCGCGCCGGCGCCGGTACGTCGTGGCACGAACTGGTGACCTGGTCGCTGGGCGAAGGCCTGTCCGGGCTGGAGAACCTGGCGCTGATCCCCGGCACCGTCGGCGCCGCGCCGATCCAGAACATCGGCGCCTATGGCGTGCAGGTCGGCGAGTTCATCCACCTGGTCGAAGCCTGGGACACGCAGGCGCACGGCTGGGTGCGGCTGGAGCGTGATGCCTGCCGTTTCGGCTACCGCGACAGCCTGTTCAAGCACGAACCGGACCGCTACCTGATCACCGCCGTGCAGCTGCGGCTGCCGCTGCTGCACGAGCTGCGCCTGGGCTACGCCGGCATCGGCGAGGAACTGCAGCGGCTGGGCGTGGAACTGCCGGTGGCCGCCGACGTCGCCAACGCGGTCATCGCCATCCGCCGCCGCAAGCTGCCCGACCCGGACGTGCTGGGCAACGCCGGCAGTTTCTTCAAGAACCCGATCCTGCCGGCTGCGCAGGTCGAGGCACTGCTGCAGGAGCACCCTGCCCTGCCGGTGTTCGCCACCGACGATCCGGGCCAGCGCAAGGTCTCGGCCGCCTGGCTGATCGAGGCCTGTGGCTGGAAGGGTCATCGCGCCCCCAGCGATGCCGGCGTCGCGCCCAGCCACGCGCTGGTACTGGTCAACCACGGCCAGGCCAGCGGTGCCGACCTGCTGGACCTGGCGCGGCGGATCTCCGCCTCGGTGCAGGAAAGGTTCGGCGTGCCGCTGGAACCGGAGCCGCGACTGGTCGGCGCGCGCTGGTGACCACCCGGCAGGAAAAACAGATGGCGGCGCCGCTGCGCGCCGCGCTGTTGATGCTGGCCAGCACGATGGCCTTCGGCCTGATGGCGGTGACGATCCGCCTGGCCACCGCCCATGTGCCGACCCAGGAAGTGGCGTTCTTCCGCAACGCCTTTGGCCTGCTGGCGCTGCTGCCGATGCTGATGCGTCCCGGCCGGTCGCCATTGCGGACCCAGCAGTTGCCACGTTACTTCCTGCGCAGCGCCATCGGCCTGGGCTCGATGCTGTGCGGCTTCTGGGCAGTCGGCCACCTGCCGCTGTCACAGGCGGTATCGCTGTCCTATTCCACGCCCCTGTTCGTGACCATCGCCGCCGTGCTGTGGCTGGGCGAGACGGTCCGCATCCGTCGCTGGGCGGCGGTGATCGTCGGCTTCATCGGCGTGCTGGTGATCGTGCGACCGGGCCACCACGGCTTCGAGCCGGGCACCCTGATCGCGGTGCTGGCGGCCGTGCTCAGCGCGCTGGTCGCCATCCAGATCAAGCAGCTCACCCGCGTCGATGGCGCCGACATCGTGGTGTTCTACACCTATGTGTTCTGGGTACCGCTGTCACTGGTGCCGGCCCTGTTCGTGTGGGCCTGGCCGACCGGCGTCGCCTGGCTGTGGCTGGTGGCCACCGGCATCTTCGGTACCGCCGGACAACTGCTGTGGACCCGCGCGCTGCGCCTGGGCGAGGTCTCCGCACTGACCCCGATCAGCTTCATGCAGCTGCCGCTGGTGGCTCTTTGTGGCTGGCTGCTGTTCGGCGAGACCCTGGACCGCTGGACCCTGCTGGGCGCGGCCATCATCCTCGCCGCCAACGCCTACATCGCCCACCGCGAGGCGGTGCTGGCGCGCCGTACCGCCACCCAGTCGCCCAGCGCCGCCGCCAAGCCCATCGAATGAGCCCTACAACAGCAGCGCCAGCAGCGGTGCCGCAGCGACGTTGACCAGGCCGGCCATCACCATCACCAGCCCGGCGATGGCGCCTTCGCTCTCCCCCAGCTCGCGCGCCTTGGACACGCCCATGCCGTGCGCGCCCATGCCGAACAGCGCACCACGCGCCATCGCGCTGCGTACCGGCAGCACCTTGAGCAGCAGTTGCCCGAACAGGGAGCCGCAGATGCCGGTGATCATCACGAACACAGCGGTCAACTCGGGGATGCCGCCGATGCGGCCGGACACGTCCATCGCGAACGGCGTGGTGATCGAACGCGGCGCCAGGCTCAGCCGCAGTTCCGGCGACAGGTGCAGGGCGGTGGCCATCCACCATGCGGCGGTGATGGCGATGCCACTGCCCACCAGCACCCCGGCACCGAGAACCTTCCAGTGCCGTGCGATCAAGGCCCGCTGCGCGTGAATGGGCACCGCGAAAGCCACCGTCGCCGGACCCAGCATCGCCATCAGCCAATGGGTACCGCGCAGGTAGTCGTGGTAACTGGCGTGCAGCACCGAGGCCAGCGCCAGCAGCGCCAATGGCGCGACGATCAGCGGCGATGCCCATGCCCGACCGCTGCGCAGGTACAGCTGCTTGGCGCCAAGGTAGGCCATGATCGTCGCCACGGCCCAGAACACCGGCCACAGCCACTGCGCCAAGTGCGCAAACCCAGGGTCAGTGTTCATCCCGCTGGCTCCTGCGCAACAACAGTTCCACCGTCATCGCCGTAGCCGCCATCACCAGCAGCGTGCCGCCGACCACCACTGCCAGCAGCTTCAGGCCCAGCCAGCCGAACATCTGCCGGTTGTCGAGCAGGATCATCGCGGCCGGTACGAAGAACAGCAGCATCTCGGCCAGCAGCCAGCGCGCGCCACCGTTGAGGGTACGCGGTGACAACCAGCCCTGGCCGAAGGCGAGCAACAGCACGCACAAGCCGACGATGCCGCCCGGCACCGGTACGCCCCACTGCCGCACCAGGGCATCGGCCAGCAACCAGACCCCGACCAGCGCCAGGATCTGCAGCACGCGGCTGCGCCGGAAGCCACGCCGCAGGCCTGCCCGGTGACGGCGCAGGGAAACAAGGAAGGTATCCATGCCTTCTGTGTACGCCTGCCCATTGCATAATTAAAATGAATTGATTGAATCCAATAAATTCCAATCAAGAATGGATATTCGCCAACTCCGGATGCTGGTCGAAGTGGTCCGGCGGGACGGTTTCTCCGCCGCGGCCGAGACCTTGTTCGCCACCCAGCCCACGGTCAGCAAGGCCATCCGCCAGCTGGAAGAGGAGCTGGGTGAAACCCTGCTGGAGCGCTCCCGCCACGGCGTGCGGCTGACGCCCGCCGGGCAGATCGTCTACCGACGCGCCCTGGCCCTGCTCGGCGAGCGCGAGGACATGCTGCGCGAACTGGAAGAACTGCGCGGCCTGCAACGAGGCGCGCTTCACCTGGGCCTGGCCTCGCTGGGCAGCGACGTGTTGTTCGCGCCGGTGCTTGCACGCTTCCGCCAGCAGTACCCGCAGATCGAACTGCACGTGCAGCAGCGAGGCAGCGAGGCCCTGGAGGAAAGCCTGCGCGCCGGTGAGATCGAGCTGGCCGCCAGCCTGCTGCCCGTGGCCGACGACCTGGAATGGCAGGCCGTGCGCACCGAGCCGCTGGTCGCGCTGCTGCCGCAGGCGCACCCGCTGGCACGGCGGCCGTCGCTGCAGTTGCAGGACCTGGCGCAGGTGCCGTTCGTGCTGTTCGAAAAGGGCTTCATGCTCAACCGCCGCATCGCCCAGGCCTGCCTGGCGCACGGCTTCACGCCACGCGAGGCCACCCGCAGCGGCCAACCGGATTTCATCATCGCCCTGGTCGCCGCCGGCCTGGGCGTGGCCCTGCTGCCGCGCATGATCGCCGTGGCCCGGCCACGCCCGGACGTGGCCATCGTGCCGCTGGACGCGCCCGAACTGGACTGGAAGATGGCCCTGACCTGGCGCCGCGGCGGTTACCTGTCCGCCGCCGCCCAGGCCTGGTTGCAGCTGGTCGCCGAACTCGCTCAGGAAGCCGGGCCCGGCTGATGCGACGAGGCGGTGCCCGCACCGCATGGATTACCACGATGCCGCGACGCTCTCCGCGCGCACCCCGCGCGGGTCAGGCGACGCGTGTGCGGGCATCGAGACGGCTGTGCTTCGCACTGCACGGGCTGGGCATCGCCTACCTGCCAGACTTCGCCATCCGCGAGCCGCTGTCCGACGGACGCCTGCTGCCGTTGCTGGAAGACGCCATCGGCGCCACCGGCGTGTTCCACATCCTCTGGCCGGCCAGCAAGCACCCCTCGCCGAAGCGGCGGGCACTGGTCGACTTCCTGAGCGAGCGGGTGTTCCCGGACAATCCGCAGACAGCGCGGCAATAGCGGGTAAATGCAACCGTCGCTGCTGCCGGCAACCAGGGACAGCGCGACGCACGGCGGCAATGGCCGTCAGAGATAGCGGACCACCATCGCGCCAAATACGCGGCACAACAACACGGTCATCGCAAAGGCGGCCGCGAAGGAAAACAGCCAGTTCGTCTCGGCCTGGAGCAACCGCTTGCCTTCTTCGTCGAGCAGCCCGGCGTCGCGCCGCCGCATCTGGCGTGACAGCAGCAGCATGGAAAGCAACAGGAGCAGGACCAGCGGCACCCAGGCGAACAGCAGGGTCGCAAGGCTCCCTGCCGACGCCCATCCGGCGCTGTACCGTGCCAGGAAGCCGCTGATGGCCACCTGGTTCCCGAAGGGCAGGAACACATGCAGCAACGTCGCCATGCCGATGACCCGCAGGACGCCATGGCGCAGGCGCAACCCCCACGGCCAGTGCACGGCCGGCGGCGGCAGTGCCCACGCGGCCTTCGACGGGAACGCGGTATCGACGGGGTGCATGCCGTCGGCAGCGCGCTTGCGGTCCTGATGCCAGAACTGGCGATAGAGCGCGCGATGCAGCGCGAGGAACATGCAGGTCGCCATGAAGAAGACCAGCACGATATTGAAGGCAACCGCCCCGGCATCACGATCGGTTGCCCCCCGCAGCAACGCGACGCCGATCCAGCCACCGAACAGCAGCGTCCATCCGCCCAGGAACATCCCCACGATGACCAGCCAACGTCGCCATTTCGGCCCACGCTGCCAGATGCGCAGGTGGTCTTCCTGCACGCCCGTGCCCCGTTTTTCGTCCATCGCGCCTTCCTCGTGCGTGCCCCTGTCGCCTGCCCGCCCCCGCCGTTCCGGACGGAGGCGCAGGATAGCCATGCCGCGTCACGGCCCACAAACGGGAACGGGCATCGACCTATCGCCAATGCCCGCCCGATTCACCCCACCAGTGCCCCGATCAACGCGGCTTCGCGCGGTTCACTCCCACTCGATCGTCGCCGGCGGCTTGCCGCTGATGTCGTAAACCACGCGCGAGACACCGCGCAGTTCATTGATGATGCGATTGCTGACCTTGCCGAGGAAGTCGTACGGCAGGTGCGCCCAATGCGCGGTCATGAAGTCGATGGTCTCCACCGCGCGCAGCGCGATTACCCACTCGTAGGCGCGCGCGTCGCCGACCACGCCCACCGACTTGACCGGCAGGAACACCGCGAACGCCTGCGAGGTCTTGTCGTACAAATCCGCCGCACGCAGTTCCTCGATGAAGATGGCGTCGGCGCGGGCCAGCAGCTCGGCGTATTCGCGCTTCACTTCACCGAGGATGCGCACGCCCAGGCCGGGGCCGGGGAACGGGTGGCGGTAGACCATCGCGCGCGGCAGGCCGAGTTCAACGCCGAGGCGGCGCACTTCGTCCTTGAACAGTTCGCGCAACGGTTCGACCAGCCCCAGTTTCATGTTCTCGGGCAGGCCACCGACGTTGTGGTGGCTCTTGATGACGTGCGCCTTGCCGGTCTTGCTGCCGGCCGATTCGATCACGTCCGGGTAGATCGTGCCCTGCGCCAGCCACTTGGCATTGCTCAACTTGTTCGACTCTTCATCGAAGATCTCGACGAACAGGTTGCCGATGATCTTGCGCTTGGCTTCCGGGTCGGCCACGCCTTCCAGCGCCTTGAAATAGCGGTCGGCGGCGTTCACCCGCACGACCTTGACGCCCATGTTCTCGGCCATCATCTGCATGACCTGGTCGCCTTCCTGCCAACGCAGCAGGCCGGTATCGACGAACACGCAGGTCAGTTGCGAACCGATGGCCTTGTGCAGCAGCGCGGCCACCACCGAGGAATCTACGCCGCCGGACAGGCCGAGGATCACCTCGTCGCCGCCTACCTGCTCGCGCACGCGCGCGATCTGGTCGTCGATGATGTTGGCCGCGGTCCACAGCGTGGCGCAGCCACAGATCTCGGTGACGAAGCGCTTGAGCAGCGCCGCGCCCTGCTTGGTGTGGGTGACTTCCGGGTGGAACTGCACGCCGTACCAGCGCTTGTCCTCGTTGGCCATCGCGGCCACCGGGATGCGGTCGGTAGCCGCAGTGATGACGAAGCCCGGCGGCACCTGCGCGACGTGGTCGCCGTGGCTCATCCACACGTCAAGGCGCGGCTCGCCATTGTGGTCGGACAAGCCGCCGAGCAGCGCATCGTCGGCCAGCAGCTTCACTTCGGCATGGCCGAACTCGCGCTGGTCGGCCGCTTCGGTCGCGCCGCCCAACTGCTTGGCCATCGTCTGCAGGCCATAGCAGATGCCCAGCAGCGGCAGGCCGCTGTCGAACACTTGCTGCGGCGCGGCCGGGCAGCCGGCCTCGGTGGTCGATTCCGGGCCGCCCGACAGGATGATGCCCTTGGCACCGAACGCGGCGATTTCCATCGGATCGTGGTCCCACGCCCAGATTTCGCAATACACGCCGAACTCGCGGATGCGGCGCGCGATCAGCTGGGTGTACTGCGCGCCGAAATCGAGGATGAGGATCTTGTCGCTGTGGATGTTGGTCATGGGCGCTGGAATGGATCGGTGAAAACGAAAATCGGGAAAGTGCGGGCCGCATATGGAGAAAGAGGAACGGGACACGGGTTCCTCGTTCCTCTTCGCTCGTCCGCGTCAGCCGGCGCGGTAGTTCGGCGGTTCCTTCATGATCTGCACGTCGTGGACGTGGCTCTCGCGCTGGCCGGCGCCACTGATCTTCACGAACTTCGGCTGGGTGCGCATCTGCTCGATGGTGCCGCAGCCGACATAGCCCATCGTCGCGCGCAGGCCGCCAATCAACTGGTGGATGATGCCGCCGACCGGGCCGCGGTACGGCACGCGGCCTTCGATGCCCTCGGGCACCAGCTTGTCGGCGCTGGCCGCGTCCTGGAAGTAGCGGTCCTTGGAGCCCTTCTCCATCGCCGCCAGCGAGCCCATGCCGCGGTAGCTCTTGTACGAACGGCCTTGGTACAGCTCGGTCTCGCCCGGCGATTCCTCGGTGCCGGCGAGCAGGCCGCCGATCATCACCGTCGACGCGCCGGCGGCCAGCGCCTTGCCGATGTCGCCCGAATAGCGGATGCCGCCGTCGGCGATCAGCGGGATGCGGTCCTGCAGCGCCTCGGCCACCAGGTCGATGGCGGTGACCTGCGGCACGCCGACGCCGGCGACCACGCGGGTGGTGCAGATCGAACCGGGGCCGATGCCGACCTTGACCGCGTCGGCGCCGCAGTCGAGCAGCGCCAGCGCCGCATCGCCGGTGCAGATGTTGCCGCCGATGACCTGCACGTTCGGGAAGTTCTTCTTGACCCAGCGCACGCGGTCGAGCACACCCTGCGAATGGCCGTGCGCGGTGTCCACCACCAGCACGTCCACGCCGGCGGCGACCAGCGCCTCGACGCGGCGGTCGGTATCGCCACCGACGCCGACGGCGGCGCCGACCAGCAGGCGGGTAGCAGCATCCTTGGCGGCGTTGGGGTTGTCGCTCTTCTTCTGGATGTCCTTGACCGTGATCAGGCCGCGCAGCTCGAACGCGTCGTTGACCACCAGCACCTTCTCGATGCGGTTCTTGTGCAGCAGGTGCAGCACTTCGTCCGATGCCGCGCCCTCCTTCACCGTGACCAGCCGGTCCTTCTTGGTCATGATGTGGCGGACCGGATCGTCCAGCTCGGTCTCGAAGCGCATGTCGCGATGGGTGACGATGCCGGCCAGCTGACCGTCGCCGCCCACCACCGGCACGCCGGAGATGTTGTGCGCGCGGGTCAGCGCCAGCACGTCGCGGATGCTGGTTTCCGGGCCGACGGTGATCGGGTCGCGGATCACCCCGGACTCGAATTTCTTGACCCGGGCCACCTCCGTCGCCTGCTGCTCGACGGTGTTGTTCTTGTGGATGATGCCGATGCCGCCGAGCTGGGCCATGGCGATGGCCAGCCGTGATTCGGTGACGGTATCCATCGCCGCCGAGACGATCGGCAGCTTCAGCCGCAGGTCGCGGGTCAGGCGCGTGCCGAGGTCGACATCCTTGGGCAGGACCGTGGAGTGGGCGGGGACGAGCGAGACGTCGTCGTAGGTGAGAGCTTCAGCCTGGATGCGCAGCATCGGCATACCCGAGATGTGGGGAAGCGCGGCATTTTACCCTTTATCCGGTGCCGATGGCAGGGGCCGGCAACGCGCCACCCGCAAAACAGCGTTGCGGCGGGCCCACCGCCGCCGCATCGTTCAGGCGGCGGCTTCGGCCGCCTCGATGGTGTTCTGCATCAGCGTGGCCACGGTCATCGGGCCGACGCCACCCGGCACCGGGGTGATCCAGCTGGCGCGCCGCGCGGCGGCCTCGAAACCGACGTCGCCGACCAGCCGGCCGTCGTCCAGCCGGTTGATGCCGACGTCGATCACCACCGCGCCCGGCTTGACCCACTCGCCCGGGATCAGCTGCGGGATGCCCACCGCCACCACCAGGATGTCGGCGTTGCGCACCGCCTGTTCCAGCACGTCCTTGGGCGTGAACCGGTGGCAGCTGGTCACCGTGCAGCCGGCGATCATCAGCTCCAGCCCCATCGGCCGGCCGACGTGGTTGCTGACGCCGACGATGGTGGCGTTGCGGCCACGCACCGGCTGGTCGGTATGCGCCAGCAGGGTGACGATGCCGCGCGGCGTGCACGGGCGCAGGCCGAACTCGCGCAGCGCCAGGTGGCCGACGTTCTGCGGGTGGAAGCCATCGACGTCCTTGCGCGGGTCGATGCGCTGGATCAGCCGGTTGGCGTCGGGAATGCCCGGCAGCGGCAGCTGGATCAGGATGCCGTGGATCTTCGGGTCGGCGTTGAGCCGGTCGATCAGCGCCAGCAGCTCGGCTTCGGTGGTGCCTTCGGGCAGATCGTGGTCGAAGGCTTCGATGCCGACCTTCTCGGCCGCGCGGCGCTTGTTGCGCACGTACACCGCCGAGGCCGGGTCGCCGCCGACCAGCACCACCGCCAGCCCCGGGCGCGAACCACCGGCGGCGATACGGGCGTCCACGCGCAGCTTCAGGTCGTCGAGCAACGCCTCGGCGATGCGGCGGCCATCGAGGATGCGGGAGGTCGGCGCAAGGGCTTCGGCGGGAGCGGTCATGGGCGTGGGTGGCGGGATCGGGGGTCGGCTATTGTCCCCGATTCGGCGCGGCGCGGCACCCTGCCCGGCCTTCAGCCGCCGTGCGCGCAGAACGCGGCGTAGTCGATGTAGCCGGGAAACGGCTTGCCGGGCGCGCATAGCGGGCAGCCGGGATCGGGACGCACGCGGGTTTCGCGAAAGCGCATGCCCAGCGCATCGAAGCGCAGCAGGCGGCCGGCCAGCGGCTCGCCGATCTCCAGCAGCAGCTTGAGCACCTCGGTAGCCTGCATCACCCCGGCCAGTCCCGGCAGCACGCCGAGCACGCCGGCTTCGGCGCAGTTGGGCGCGAACTGCGGCGGCGGCGGTTCCGGGAACAGGCAGCGATAGCACGGTGCCTCGCCGCGCCGGCGGCCGGCGTCGAACACGCTCACCTGGCCGTCGAAGCGTTCGATCGCCGCGTACACCAGCGGCCTGGCGTGCTTGATGCAGGCATCGTTGAGCAGGTAGCGCAGCGGGAAATTGTCCGAGCCGTCCAGCACCACGTCCACGCCGTCCATCAGCGCATCGACGTTGTCGGAGGTCACCCGCTGGCGGATGGCTTCCACCTCGACATGCGGGTTCAGCGCCAGCAGCCGCTCGCGCGCCGACTCGACCTTGGCCATGCCGACGGCGGCTTCGGCATGGATGATCTGCCGGTGCAGGTTGCTGCGCTCGACCACGTCGTGATCGACGATGCGCAGGTGCCCCACCCCGGCCGCGGCCAGGTAGAACACCGCCGGCGCGCCGAGTCCGCCGGCGCCCAGCACCAGCACGCGCGATTGTCGCAGGCGCCGCTGCCCGGCCTCGCCCACCTGCGGCAGCAGCAGGTGGCGCGAATAGCGGTCGTAGAAATCGCGCTCACCGGCATCGAGTCCGGGTTGCGCCAGCGGCAGGCCATCGCCGCGCCACGCCACCGTGCCCCCGGCAACCGAGGCCAGATTCGTGTAGCCGGCGTCCGCCAATGCCTGCGCTGCATCGAGCGAACGCTTGCCGCCCTGGCAGATCAGCACGATCTCCGCATCCGGCGCGGGCAGCCATGCCTGCGGGTCGGCCAACAGCTCGTCCCCGGCAATCCCCTGCGCGCCCTCGGCCATGCCACTCGCGCGCTCGTGCGCCTCGCGCACGTCGATCAACAGCGCCCCCGCAGCCGCGCACTCACGGGCCTGGGCGGGGGAAATCTCGCGAATGCTCATGCCCGGATTATCGCCGAAGCGGCCCGGTAGTGCCGGCCGCTGGCCGGCAACTGCGGTATGCCAAGCAACGCGAGGTTACCGGCCAACGGCCGGCACTACCTGTTGCGGACTACCATGAACAGGAAGGGCGGCCCCGCGGCCGCCCCCATGATCACTTCCTGCCCTTGACATGCTTCATCAGGCGCCGCTTGCGCGCGATCTGCCGCTCGGTCAGCACGTTCTTCTTGCCCTCGTAGGGGTTGGCGCCCTCGCGGAACAGGAAGGTCACCGGCGTGCCGACCAGCTTGAAGCGCTTGCGGAAGAAGTTCTCCAGATAGCGCTTGTACGAATCCGGCAGTTCCTTCAGGCGCGTGCCATGCACGATGAAGGTCGGCGGGTTGCTGCCGCCCGGATGCACGTAGCGCAGCTTGGAGACGTGGCCGCGGATGCTCGGCGGCGGGTTGCTCTCGCAGGCGATCTCCAGCGCCTTGTTCACTTCGCTGGTGCCGAATTCATGCGTGGCCGAGGCATGCGCGCGGTGGATGGCGCGGAACAGCTCGCGCAGTCCCGAGCCATGCCTGGCGGAAATGCGCACCACCTCGGCCCACGGCACGAAGCCGAGCTTCAGCGACAGCAGGGTTTCGGCCTGCTCGCGCTGGTAGTCGGTCAGCCCATCCCACTTGTTGATCGCGATGACCAGCGCGCGGCCGGCATCGAGCACCGCGCCGAGCACGCTGGCATCCTGGTCGGTGACGCCCTCGCTGGCGTCCAGCATCAGCACCGCGACCTGGCACTGTTCGATCGAGCGCAGCGTCTTGACCACGCTGAACTTCTCGACCACCTCGTCCACCTTCGACTTGCGGCGCAGGCCGGCGGTGTCGATCAGGCGGTACAGGCGGTCGTCGCGCTCCAGGTCCACCGCGATCGAGTCGCGGGTGGTGCCCGGCACCTCGGAGGCGATCATGCGCTCCTCGCCGAGCAGGCGGTTGACCAGGGTGGACTTGCCGACGTTGGGGCGGCCGACGAAGGCGATGCGGATGCGCCCCGGGTCGTCGTCCAGCGTTTCGGCCGAGCCTTCTTCCGGCAGGCCCGCGACGATTTCCTCCAGCAGGTCGTCCAGCCCCTGCCGGTGCGCGGCCGAAACCGTCAGCATTTCGCCGAAACCGTAGCGCGCGAATTCCGAGCGCACCGCATCTTCGTCGGTACCGTCGATCTTGTTGATCAGCAGCAACGTCGGCCGCGACAGCTTGCGCAGCCACGACAGGATTTCATCGTCCAATGCCGAGGTGCCGTCGCGGGCATCGACCACGAACACGATCAGGTCGGCTTCGGCGGCGGCGGCGCGGGCCTGGCGCGCGGTGGCGCCGGCCAGGCCCTCTTCTTCCTCGGCGATGCCGCCGGTATCGACGACGAGGAAATGGTTGTCCTCGTCGAGCCGGCACACGCCGTAGTTGCGGTCACGGGTGACGCCGGGCTGGTCGTGGACCAGCGCGTCGCGGGTGCGCGTGAGCGCATTGAAAATGGTGGACTTGCCGACATTCGGCCGTCCGACCAGGGCGACCAAAGGCAGCATCGCTTGGTACTCCTCAGTTTGCCAGCCGGTAGGCGGCCAGCTTGCCGTCCACGTTCTGCACCAGCAGCACGCCATCGGCGACCACCGGCTGCGCGATCACCCGGTCGCGTCCGCCGCGTTCGCGGGCGGCTAGCGCGCCATCGCCCAGCCGCAGCCAGTGCAGGTATCCCTTGTAATCGCCGACCACGACGTAGTCGCCCTGGATCACCGGCCCGGTCACCGAGCGCCGCGCCAGCGCCTGCTGCGACCACATCGCCGCGCCGGTGGTCTTGTCCAGCCCGTAGACCGTGCCCTGGCCGTCGGTCACCACCACGTTGCCGGACGATACCGCCACACCGCCGGCGCCACCGTGGTCGCGCGACCACAGCGGCCGCCCGGTCGGGCCTTCGATGGCCATCGTCTCGTTCTTGAAGCTGGTGACGTACAGGTTGTTGCCTTCCAGCACCGGCGCGCCGTCCACGTCGGCCATGCGCTCCAGCTCGGTACGGCCTTCCGGGGCACCGATCATCTGCTCCCACAGCGGGCGGCCATCCTGCATCGCCAGCGCGCTGAGCGTGCCATCGTCGTTGCCGACGAACAGCACGCCCGGCCCGACCGCCACCGGCGCGTTGCCGCGCACGGTCAGCGATGGCAGCTCCTGCGCGTTGAACCAGCGCTGCTCGCCGCTGGCGGCATCGAGCGCGGTGACGCGGCCGTCATTGCTGCGCACGAACACCATGCCCTGCGACACCGCCGGAGCAGTGATCACTTCGCCCGGTACCTTGGCTCGCCACTTCTCGCTGCCATCGGCGGCATTGAGCGCGATCACCTGGCCATCCAGCGTACCGATCACCACCACGCCGTCGCCGACGCCGGGGCCGCCGGACAGGCGCAGTTTGGCCTTCTTCTTTTCCTTGGCCGGCTTGTACTCCCAGATTTCCTTGCCGGTCTGCAGGTCCAGCGCATGCACGCCGCCTTCCACCGCCGCCGCATAGACGCGGCCGTCGGCCACCGCCGGCACCTGGCGCACGCCGATGCGGCCTTCGCCCTTGCCGATGTTGACCGACCAGATGCGGTCGACCTTGAGCGTGGCATCGAACTTGACCAGTTCGGCCGGTTCCAGCGCCTTCTTGGCCTCGGCGTCCTTGCCGGCGAACCAGCCCTTCACCGTCGAACAGCCACCGAGCGCCATCGCGACCAGCGCGATGCCCGCAACATGCTTGAGTTTCATCAGATGTTCTCCGCTGCGGGATCGGCGACGCTACCGCCGACGTCCATCAGCTTGATTTCCAGCAGGCGGCGTTGCGGTGCGGCAACGTCGAGCTTGCCCAGAGACTGTTTGTAGAGGTCGCGTGCCTGCTCGCGCTTGTCCTGCGCCACCAGTGCATCGCCACGGATTTCCAGGCCGGCGCTGTCCTCGGCGTCGCCGAGCAGCGACAAGGCCTCTTCCGGCTTGCCGGTTTCGACCAGCAGGCGGGCGATGCGCTGGTCGATCAGCGTCTTGAACTCGCCTTCGACCTTCAGGCCGCGCAGGGTCTTGATCGCATCGTCGTACTTGCCGGCCTCGACCTGTGCCTTGGCCAACTCCAACGCCGCCAGATCAGCGTAGATGCCGGCCTTGCCGCCTTCCAGCGCCGCCACTTCCTTGGCCGCCTCGTCCAGGTCCTTCGACTGCAGGCTGCGCGACACCGCCTCGTAGCGGCTGTTGGCCTCGGCCAGCTTGCCCAACTGCTGCTTCTGCCACCACTGCCAGCCACCGATCAGGGCCAGCGCGAGGACTACCCCGCCAAGAATGCCTGCGCCGTTCTGGCGCAGCCAGGTGCGGACACGTTCGCTTTGTTCATGCTCGTCGAGCAGGTCATCAATCGCCATGCGTAACTCTCGCTCCGCCTGCTGGGAGCCTTGTGTGGTGGGCTGCGCCTTGCCTCAATGCGAAACCGGCGCCACGGAACCGTCAGAGGATACCGTAAAGCGGGCCACATTATTACCGCGCGTATACGTCGTCAGGTCGACGCTGCCGCCATTCCGGCGCAGCTCCACTTCCGAAGCGTTGCCCACCACCATACGGCCAACCTGACCGACAGCATAACTGCGCTTCTCGCCGGCACGGACCAGGGCCTTCTCGATGACGGCGCCGTCCGGCGCGGACACTTCCACCCAGCTTTCGCCCCTGAAATCCAAGGTCATGGCGCTGGCCGCCGGCGCCGCCTCGGCCGACGGCCGGGCAACCGGCGCGATGGAGGCGATGTATGGCGTGCGTTCCGCCGCGGGGCGCGGGCGTGCTGCCGCTTCATCGGGTGCCACGGCCGGTTGCGTGGCGGCCAGCGATGCGGGGTCCGGAACCACGTCCAGCGATGCGGTATTCGGCGCGGAATCGCCGAACTTGCCCTGGAAGGCATACCATGCAGGGACCGCCAGCACCGCGGTGATCACCACGTAGACCGCGCGGCGGCCGAGGTTCTCGGCCATCCGCCGCAGCCGCGGGGTATGGGTGTGACTGACCAGCTTGGGCGGTTCGACCGGCGCGATGCGCGCCTGCTCCAGCAGGCCATCAAGCTCCACGCCCAGCAATTTCGCGTAACTGCGCAATTGCCCGCGCACGAATACCGGGGCACCGAGCCGCTCCCACTGCTCGGCCTCCAGCGTCGCGACCACCTGCACCGGCATGTGCAGGCGCCCTGCCACGTCCGCCACCGTCAAACCTGCTGCTTCACGCGCCTGGCGAAGCTGCTCCCCGCAGCCCACCGCCAAAACCTTCATGCCCGGATCATTGCTCACAATGCATCAGCCCTGGGGATTCGGGGTCGCGCTTTCGGGAAACTCCTCGCGCAACCGCTGTTGATATCGGCTTGCGGCGCTCCCATCGCCCAGCCGTTCCTCAATCTCGATCGCAAGTTGTAACACGGAAGCCGTGGCCGGTGCAGCCGCAAGCCGCCGCTGGCAGAAGGCGCGCGCCTCGAAATAGCGGCCATGTAGGAATTCGTTGCGCGCCATCGAGGCCAGCGCATAGGCATTGCCGGGGGCCAGGGCCAAGGCCTGGCGCAGGTCCGACTCTGCGCGCTCGCGCTGCCCGGCATCGAGCGCGCAGCCGCCGGCATTGGCCAGCGCATCGGCGCGGTCGGCATAGCCGGAGTCGGCCAGCGCGCGGTCGAACCAGATCAGCGCCTCGACCGGATGGCCGTTGCCGCACAGCCATGCGCCGTAATTGTTCAGCACATCGCCCTGCCCGGGGGCCAATTCGGCGGCCTTGCGATACAGCGCGCCGGCTTCCTCGGCCTTGCCCAGCCGCGCCTGGATCACCGCTTGCAAGGTGTAGGCATCGGGCCGGTCGGGCTCGCGCCGCTGCGCCGAGCGCGCGTACTTGAGCGCGGCATCCAGATCGTCACGGCCAAAGCGGTCGCCGGCCAACCGCAGGATTTCCTGATATTGCTCACGCTTGCGGACCTGCCGGTCATCGCGCACTTCATGGTGCAGCATGGCCTGGTCGTCCCACGAAATCCGGCTCGCCTTGACGCCATCGCCGTGGCCGCAGCCGGAGACCAGCAGCGTCAGGGCCAACAGCGCCAGCAGCCGCTCAGCCAAGCGCGTTCCTCTGCGCCTGCAGCGCGTCCTGCTCCTGCAGCAGGCGGTTGAACTCGGCCTGGCGGCGGGTGCGGTCCATCACCTGGCCCTTGAGCTGGCCGCAGGCCGCGTCGATGTCGTCGCCGCGGGTACGCCGCACCATCGTCAGCACCTGCGAATCGAGCAGGATCTTCTGGAAGGCGCGGATCTGTTCCTCGTCCGAGCGCTCGTAGCGGGTGCCGGGGAACGGGTTGAACGGGATCAGGTTGACCTTGCCCGAGTCGCGCGCCTGCACCGCGTTGTCGAACTGGCGCATCAGCCGTGCCAGCTGGCGGGCGTGCTCGGGCTGGTCGTTGATGCCCTTCATCAGGGTGTATTCGAAGGTCACCGAATCGCGCTTCCTGTTGCCGCGCAGGTAGCGCGCGCAGGAGGCCATCAGTTCGGCGATCGGGTACTTCTTGTTCAGCGGCACGAGGGTTTCGCGCAGCTCGTCGGTCGGCGCGTGCAGCGACACGGCCAGCGACACGTCGCTCTCGACCGAGAGCCGGTCGATCATCGGCACCAGGCCGGAGGTGGACAGGGTGACGCGCTTGTTCGCCAGCCCGTAGCCGAGGTCGTCGCGCATGATGCTCATCGCACGCACGACGTTGTCGAAATTCATCAGCGGCTCGCCCATGCCCATCATCACCACGTTGGTGAGGCGGCGCTGCTGGTGCGGCACGTTGCCCAGGTGGCGCGCCGTCACCCACACCTGGCCGATGATCTCGGCGGTGGTGAGGTTGCGGTTGAAGCCCTGGGTGGCGGTGGAACAGAAGGTGCAGTTCAGGCCGCAGCCGACCTGCGAGGACACGCACAGCGTGCCGCGCCCCTTGTCGGGGATGTAGACGGTTTCGACCGCGTTCTTGCCGTCCACGCCCATCGCCAGCAGCCACTTGTGGGTGCCGTCGGCGGAGGGTTTGTCGAACACGACGCCGGGGACGACGACCTCGGCATGCTGCTGCAGCTTGGCGCGCAGCGACTTGCCGAGGTCGGTCATCTGGTCGAAATCGGTGACGTAGCGGTGGTGGATCCACTTCATCACCTGGTGGGCACGGAACTTCTGCTCGCCGAGGGTTTCGACGAAGAACTTTTCCAGGCCCGCGCGATCGAGGTCGAGCAGGTTCTGCTTGCCAGCCGTCGGCGCTGCCTTGGGCAGCGGGGCGATGGGTGGCTGGACGACCTCGTTCACGGCTTCAACCTTCACTCAGTTCAGCGCGAGACCACTTCGGTGGCGGCGAAGAAGTAGGCCACCTCGATGGCGGCATTCTCGACCGAATCCGAACCGTGGGCGGCGTTGGCGTCGATCGACTCGGCGAAGTCGGCGCGGATGGTGCCCGGCGCGGCTTCCTTCGGGTTGGTGGCGCCCAGCAGGTCACGGTGGGCCAGCACGGCGTTCTCGCCTTCCAGCGCCTGGATCATCACCGGGCCGGAGATCATGAACTCGACCAGCGCGTTGAAGAACGGGCGCTCGCGGTGCACGGCGTAGAAGCCTTCGGCCTCGCGGCGCGAGAGCTGCTTGTACTTGGCGGCCACGACCTTCAGGCCGGCCTTCTCGAAGCGGGCGTAGATCTCGCCGATCACGTTCTTGGCGACGGCATCGGGCTTGATGATGGACAGGGTGCGCTCCAGCGCCATGTGGATTCTCCGGGTGTTGGGCCAGCGTGGCCCGTTGGAAAGGAAACAGGAAAAACCCGCGTGGGGACGCGGGCTTGGCATGAATTGCGGTAGCTGATTCTAACCGCTCGCCCCGGGTTTTTGCACGCTGGTGGATGAATCATGCTGCATAGCAACATGACCGGCAGGGCAAACCGGGCGTAGCATCCAAACAATCGTTTGATTGATCGAGCCGGACATGGGCAAACCCGCCAGCTTCTCCACCAAGGACCGCATCCTCGGCGCGGCCGAGGAACTGTTCGCGCAATACGGCTTTGCCGGCACCTCGCTGCGGCAGGTGACCAGCCACGCCGACGTCAACATCGCCGCGGTCAATTACCACTTCGGCAGCAAGGAAAACCTCGTCAACGAGGTGTTCCGCCGGCGCATGGACGAAATGACCGCCGCCCGCCTGAGCCAACTGGAACAGGCCCGCAGTGCCCACCCCGGCGACCTGCGCGCGGTGCTGGCCGCCTTCGTCGAGCCGGCGCTGGCGATGGCGCAGGACCGCCAGAGCGGCGGCGCCTTCGTGCGGGTGATCGCCCGCGCCTACGCCGAGAAGAACGACAACCTGCGCAAGTTCCTGTCCGACCACTATGGCCACGTGCTGCGCGAGTTCGGCAAGGCCATCGGCGCCTGCGTGCCCGGCCTGAGCAAGGAAGAGCTGTATTGGCGGCTGGATTTCCTCGCCGGTGCGCTGACCTATGCAATGGCCGATTTCGGGCTGATAAAGCGCCCGCACGGCATCAGCGAGGCCGCCCACCGCAGCAAGGCCGCGCAGGAACTGATCCATTTCGCCGAGGCCGGCTTCCGCGCCAGCGCGCTGGACGCCATGCCCTCCCCCTGATTCCACCCGGTACCAACAAAGGCCAACACCATGACCAATTCACTGCCAATCCGCCGCGCCGCCGTGCTGGGTGCCGGCGTCATGGGCGCGCAAATCGCCGCCCACCTGACCAATGCCGGCGTCGATACCGTGCTGTTCGACCTGCCCGCCAAGGAGGGCCCCGCCGACGGCATCGTGCTCAAGGCGATCGCCAACCTCGGCAAGCTCAGCCCTGCCCCGCTCGCCAGCAAGGCGCTGGCCGAGGCCATCACCCCGGCCAACTACGACACCGGGCTGGAGCAGCTTAAGGACTGCGACCTGATCATCGAGGCCATCGCCGAGCGCATGGACTGGAAGCAGGATCTCTACAAGAAGATCGCCCCGTTCGTGAACGAGCACGCAGTGCTGGCCTCCAATACCTCGGGCCTTGGCATCAACAAGCTGGCCGATGTGCTGCCCGAGCAGCTGCGCCACCGCTTCTGCGGCGTGCACTTCTTCAACCCGCCGCGCTACATGCACCTGGCCGAGCTGATTCCGGCCACCACCACCGACAAGGCGGTGCTGGAAGGGCTGGAAACCTTCCTGACCACCAATCTCGGCAAAGGCGTGGTGTATGCCAAGGACACCCCGAACTTCATCGGCAACCGCATTGGCGTGTTCTCGATTCTTTCGACCATCCACCACACCGCGCAGTTCGGGCTGGGCTTCGATGAAGTCGATGGCCTGACCGGCCCGCTGGTGGGCCGCCCGAAGTCGGCCACCTACCGCACCTCCGACGTGGTCGGCCTGGACACCATGGCCCACGTCATCAAGACGATGGCCGACACCCTGCCCGACGACCCATGGCACGCCTACTTCAAGTCGCCGAAGTGGCTGGAAGCGCTTATCGCCAAGGGCGCACTGGGCCAGAAGACCGGTGCGGGCATCTTCCGCAAGGTCGGCAAGGACATCGTGGTGCTGGACGTGGAGAAGCAGGACTACCGCGCCGCCGACCGCGCCGCCGCGCCTGAAGTGGTCGAGATCCTGAAGATCAGGAACCCCGCCGAAAAGTTCGCCAAGCTGCGCGAGAGCCAGCACCCGCAGGCGCAGTTCCTGTGGGCGACGTTCCGCGACCTGTTCCACTACAGCGCCTACCACTTGGCCGACATTGCCGAAACCGCGCGCGACGTGGATCTGGCGATCCGCTGGGGTTACGGCTGGAGCCTTGGCCCGTTTGAAACCTGGCAGGCTGCCGGTTGGAAGCAGGTGGCGCAGTGGATTGCCGACGACATCGTCGCCGGCAAGAGCATGAGCAGCGCGCCGCTGCCGGACTGGGTGTTCGATGGCCGCGATGGCGTGCACGCCGCCGAAGGCAGCTACAGCCCGTCGCGCAACGCCAAGCTGCCGCGCTCGGCGTTGCCGGTGTATCAGCGCCAGCGTTTCCCCGACCCGCTGCTGGGCGAACAGTTCGCGCAGGGCGAGACCGTCTATGAAAACGACGGCATCCGCCTGTGGACGGATGGCGACGGCATCGGCGTCATCAGCTTCAAGACCAAGATGAACACCGTCTCCGACCAGGTGCTGGACGGCATCCAGCACGCCATCGGTCTGGCCGAGAAGCAGTTCAAGGGCGTGGTGATCTGGCAGCACAAGGAGCCGTTCTCCGCCGGTGCCGACCTGTCCGGCGCGCTGGGCGCGTTGCAGGCCGGCAAGATCGCCGAGTTCGAGGCGATGGTCGCCAACTTCCAGCGCACCAGCCAGCGCATCAAGTACGCGCTGGTGCCGGTGGTCACGGCGGTGCGCGGGCTGGCGCTGGGTGGCGGCTGCGAGTTCCAGATGCACGCGGCCAAGTCGGTGGCGGCGCTGGAAAGCTACATCGGCCTGGTCGAAGCCGGCGTCGGCCTGCTGCCGGCCGGCGGCGGCCTGAAGGAACTGGCGGTGCGTGCCTCGCAAGCGGCGGGCGCTGACGGCGACGTGTTCGCCGAGCTGAAGAAGACCTTCGAGACCGTGGCGATGGCCAAGGTGTCCAACTCGGCGGTCAACGCCAAGGAACTGGGCCTGATGCGCGGCACCGACAAGGTGGTGTTCAACGCCCACGAGCTGCTGCAAATCGCCAAGGCCGAAGTCACCGCGCTGGCCGAAGGCGGCTACCGTCCGCCGATGCCGGCACGCCGCATCCGCGTGGCCGGCGACGTCGGCATCGCCACCTTCAAGATGATGCTGGTCAACATGCTGGAAGGCCGTTTCATCAGCGACTACGACTACGAGATCGCCGAGCGCATCGCCACCGTGCTGTGCGGCGGCAAGGTCGATCGCAACGCGGTGGTCGATGAAGAGTGGCTGCTGACGCTGGAACGCAAGCACTTCGTCGAACTGGCGCAACAGGAAAAGACCCAGGCCCGCATCGCGCACATGCTCAAGACCGGCAAGCCGCTGCGGAACTGAGTGGGCGTCGGCGCGGCGGCCAACCCAGCCCGCCGCGCTTCCCCGCTCCCGCCTACTCCCCTTTCCAAGAGATCACCGCAATGACCAAGCAAATCCAGGACGCCTACATCGTCGCCGCCACCCGCACCCCGGTCGGCAAGGCGCCCAAGGGCATGTTCCGCAACATCCGCCCCGACGACATGCTCGCCCACGTGCTGAAGAACGTGGTCGCGCAGGCCCCGGGCATCGACGTCAACCGCATCGACGACGCCATCATCGGCTGCGCGATGCCCGAGGCCGAGCAAGGCATGAACGTGGCCCGCATCGGCGTGCTGCTGGCCGGCCTGCCCAACACCATCGCCGCGCAGACGGTGAACCGCTTCTGCTCCTCCGGCCTGCAGGCGGTGGCGATGGCGGCCGACCAGATCCGTCTCGGCAACGCCGACCTGATGCTGGCCGGCGGCACCGAGTCGATGTCGATGGTGCCGATGATGGGCAACAAGATCGCGATGGCGCCAAGCGTGTTCGACAACGACCACGTCGCCATCGCCTATGGCATGGGCATCACCGCCGAGAAGGTCGCCGAGGAATGGAAGGTTTCGCGCGAGGAACAGGACGCCTTCGCCCTGGCCTCGCACCGGAAGGCCATCGCCGCGATCGCCGCCGGTGAGTTCAAGGACGAAATCAGCCCCTACGAGATCGTTTCGCACCTGCCCGACCTGGCCGACGGCCAGCGCATCATCACCCGCAACAAGATCGCCGATACCGACGAAGGCCCGCGCCCGGATTCCTCGGCCGAGGGCCTGGCCAAGCTGCGCCCGGTATTCCGCAACGGCCAGTTCGGCGGCAGCGTCACCGCCGGCAATTCCTCGCAGATGAGCGACGGCGCCGGCGCGGTACTGCTGGCTTCCGAGCAGGCGGTCAAGGACTACGGCCTGACCCCGCTGGCCCGCTTCGTCAGCTTCTCGGTCGCCGGCGTGCGCCCGGAAGTGATGGGCATCGGCCCGATCGCCGCGATCCCGAAGGCGCTCAAGCAGGCCGGCCTGACCCAGGACCAGTTGGACTGGATCGAACTCAACGAAGCCTTCGCGGCGCAGTCACTGGCAGTGATCCGTGATTGCGGGCTGGACGCGTCCAAGGTCAACCCGCTGGGCGGCGCAATCGCATTGGGCCACCCGCTGGGCGCGACCGGTGCGATCCGCACCGCCACGCTGGTGCACGGCCTGCGCCGCCGCCAGCAGAAGTACGGCATGGTGACGATGTGCATCGGCACCGGCATGGGCGCAGCGGGCGTGTTCGAAGCGCTCTGATCCCGCGCACCATGTTGCAAGCGAAAAGGGCAGCCGCAAGGCTGCCCTTTTCTGGTCCGGCGCTCCAGAACGGACACCTGCACCGCATGCCGTCCTACTCGGCCAGCATCTTCCGCATCACTTCGCGTGCCGGCTTGGCCAGCTTCTCGTTTTCCAATGCAAAACGGATGGTGGCTTCGACTAGCCCCAGGTGCGTGCCGCAGTCGAACCGCGTGCCCTCGAAGCGGTAGGCATCCACCGGCTCGCTGTCGAGCAAGCGGGCGATGGCATCGGTCAACTGGATTTCACCGCCCGCGCCGGTGCCGGTCGCCTCCAGCAGCTCGAAAATCTTCTGGCTCAGCACGTAACGGCCGACCACGGCCAGGTCACTGGGCGCGTCCTCCGGCTTCGGCTTCTCGACGATCCCGGTGATATGGCCCTTGCGCCCGTCGAACCTGTCGGTGGCGACGATGCCGTAGCTGCCGGTCTTTTCATGCGGCACATCCTCCACCGCAATGACGCTGGCGCCGCTGGCTTCGTTGAGATCAGCCATCTGCTTGAGCGCACCCGCGCCGCGGTTCCAGATCAGGTCGTCCGGCAGCAGTACCGCGAAGGGTTCATCGCCCACGATGGGCTTGGCGCACAGTACCGCGTGCCCAAGGCCCAAGGCCTCGGTCTGGGTCACGAACACTGCGCGCACGCCCTTGGGCAGCACATGACGGATCTGCTCCAGTTGCTCCCGTTTCCCGGCGCGCTCGAGCTTCTGCTCGAGTTCGTAGGCCTTGTCGAAATAGTCGGCCACCGCATGCTTGTAGCGATTGGTGACGAAGACCAGGGTGTCGCAACCGGCCTCGATGGCCTCGTCGACCGCGTACTGGATCAACGGCCGGTCGATGATCGGCAGCATCTCCTTGGGCACCGTCTTGGTGGCCGGCAGGAAACGGGTACCGAGGCCCGCTACCGGGAATACTGCCTTGCGGATACGTCGTGACATCAGTTTCTACCTGCTTCCTTGGAAGGGAACGGGACGACGTTGGCTCCTGCCAGAGGCGCTCCCACCGCTTCCTGCAGCGGAGAATATTCGGGGACGGTCGCCGACAGGATCTCCAGCATGGCAGCCACGTCGTAGGCTGCTACCGCTTCACGCAGCCGCGTGATGTTGCCGAGCACCTGCTCGGCCGAAAACTCGCGGATTCCCGCCTCCAGCACCTTGGGATGCGAGGTCGGCCGGCTGTTCTCATCCGAATAGAAGAGGCTCTCGTGCAGCTTCTCGCCCGGCCGCAGACCGGTATAGACGATGGCGATGTCGGTATCCGGCTGCTTGCCGGCCAGCCGGATCATCTGCCGGGCCAGATCCCGGATGAGGATCGGCTCGCCCATGTCGAGCATGTAGATCGCGCCGCGCGAAGAGGAAGCCGCCGCCTGCAGGATCAGCAGGCAGGCCTCGGGGATCGTCATGAAATAGCGGCTGACCTCCGGATCGGTCACGGTCACCGGCCCGCCCCTGCGGATCTGCTCGCGGAACAGCGGCACGACGCTGCCGACCGAGCCCAGCACATTGCCGAAACGGACGGTCACGTACCGGGTCCCCTTCTTCTGGTTGAGGCTCTGGCAGATCAGCTCCGCATAGCGCTTGCTCGCCCCCAGCGCGCTGGCCGGGTCCACCGCCTTGTCGGTGGAGATGAACACGAAGTTGTCCACCTCATGCTCCAGGCAGGCACGGGCCATGCAATCGGTCGCCAGGGTGTTGTTGCGCACCGCCTCGCGCAGGTTCCCCTCCAGCAGCGGCACCTGCTTGTAGGCAGCGGCATGGAATACCGTATCCGGCCGGTGCTCCGACAACGCATGCCGTACCAGCGTCGGGTCGCCACAATCGCCCAGCACGCATTCGACCTGCAGGTGCGGGAAATTGCGGCACAGCTCGCCGCGGATGTTGAGCATGAGGAATTCGCTGATCTCCAGCAGCACGATGCGGGCCACGCCATGGCGCGCGCACTGACGGCAGAGTTCGGAACCTATGGAGCCGCCGGCTCCGGTCACCAGCACCGTACGACCGCGCAACCAGCCGCGGACCAGTTCCCAATCCGGCTGTATCGGCTGGCGACCGAGCAGATCCTCGATCGCCACTTCCTTCAGTTGCCCCGGAAGCGAACTGCCTTCCATCAGGTCGTTCAGCCTCGGCACCGTCCGGAACGGCAAACCGGTGCTTTCGCATAGGGCAATCACGCGCTGCATGCCGGTCGCATCCAGCGTCGGGATGGCGATCACCAGCAGCTTCGCGGCGGTTTCCCGCGCCACGCTGGCCACGTCGTCGAGCGTCCCCAGAATCGGGATGCCCTGCAGCTTGGCACCCTGCAGGTGCGGGGAGTCATCGAGCAGGCCCACCGCCTCGTAATCGCCGGAGCGCCGCAGGTCCTTGACCAGCGATTCGGCCGCATGACCCGCTCCAAGCACCAGCACGCGCCTGGCGCTCGCGTCGGACTGGACCGCCAGGTAATCCTTCCAACTGCGGTACAGCAGGCGCGGCCCACCCAGCAGGATCGCCAGTGCAAAGGGATAGGCGATCAACACTGACACTGGAACGCCATCGAGGCGCTTGTAGCTAAGCACCAGCACGATGGCGATCACGCCGATAAAGCTGGCCTTGAAGATGCTGACCAGGTCGGCAACGCTGGCGAAGCGCCAGAGCCCCCGGTAAAGACCCACGTAACGGAAAGCCAAGGCTTGGGCGAGCAGCACCACGGCCACGTTGAAATCGAACAGGGGGCTGGATTGCACATCGTCCTGCAGGGCGTACCGGGCGACGTGCAGCAGGCGCCAGCATGCCCAAACCATGAAGAGGTCATGCAGCATCACCGCGATGCGTGGAATATTTCCTGCCTGCCGTTGGCGCCAGAATGACATCTCTGAATTCCCTGTTTTATCGAACGATCCTGTTCCGCAGCGCGTACCAGATGCAGAACCCGATGGCGGCCCATGCCAAGGCCACCATGCTCCCCCACACCGGAGGCAGCTCTCCCGAAGCGGCGCAAAGTGTAAGTCCAGCAACGCTGAACATTGCGTAATCAAGCGTCACGGCGGCGTGACTGCGGCCACGCTTTACATATGCTTGATACAGATGCTGCGTATGGGCCTCCATCCAGCGCTCCCCCCTGCGCATGCGCGCGAGCAGGGTGAACCCGGAATCGACCAGGAACGCGGTCAGCGGCACCAGCCAGATCGGCCAGGCAATGTCGGTGACGGTGATGCCCAGGGCGACAAGGCCGGCCAGCAGATAGCCCAGCGCGCCGCTGCCGACGTCGCCCATGAAAATCCGGGCCTTGGGGAAGTTGAAAGGCAGGAATCCCAGGCAACCCACCGCCAGCAGCAAGGCGATACCGGCATGCGGCACGGGTAGCAACAGCGCGAAGGCGGTGGCGGCAAGGATCGCCTGCGTCGTCGCCAACCCGTTGATGCCATCCATGAAATTCCACACGTTGATCAGCCCGATCGCCAACAGCGCGCTGAAAACCGCCTTGAACGCATCCCCGCTCGCCTGCCAGACCAGCATGCCCAGCAGTGCGCCCGCCACTACATGCACGCACAACCGGAGCCTGGCGGACAGCGGCCGGTGATCGTCCCACCAGCCGATGCCGGCAACCAGCAACAGCCCCGTCGAGAACGCCATCAGCACCCCCGCAAGCTCATCGCGGACGACGCCGATGACCGCATAGGCCATCAGTTGCGAGACCACGATCGCGATGCCGCCGCCGCGCGGTGTGGCGACCTTGTGGCTACGGCGCTCACCGGGCTGGTCGAACAGGTTCCGGCGCAGCGCATACCCACGCGCCGCCCAGGTCAGCAGCGCGGCGAGCAGGAATACCGCCGCAAGCCCCATCGTCCATGTCGGCCACACGGATCAGAGCACCGCGTAGTTCAACAACGGCTTGACCGTGCCCCACTCCTTGCAGCTCGGGCATTGCCAATGGTGGGTACGCGCGCCGAACCCACAGCGGGTGCAGCGATACGCCGGGTTGCGCACCAGCAACTGGTCGGTGATGTGCTTCAGGTCCTGCAGCGTCGCCACCGGGTCGGCGCCCTCGGCCAGGGTCAGGTCGATCAGCGCCGATTCGCCGCGCACGGATGGCCGGTCCTTCAGCTGCCGGCCCAGATAGGCACGGGCCGGGCCGGTCCCCTCCTGCTCCTCCATCAACCGCGCCAGCCCCAGTACCGGGGCGATGCCGCGGTAGTGTTCGGTCATTTCCGCAAGGAAGGCCCGCGCACCGGCCAGGTCGCCGACGTTGCGGTAGTTCTTCAGCAACTGCGGCAGGATTTCCGGCAGGTAATCCGGGTCATTGCGCGCGGCGCGCTCGAAGGCGCGCACCGCGGCCTCGTCGTTGCCGAAATCGCTTTCCAACCGGCCTTCGATGATGCCCGCGCGCACGCTCATCGCATCGGCGGCGTTGGCACGCTCGATGGCCGCGCGCGCATCGTCCAGGCGTCCGGCGGCGCGATAGCGCTCGGCCAGTTCGCATTCGAACTGGCCGACCAGCTTGCCCATCGGCTCGTCGGTGACCTGCTCGTAGCGGGAGGCATTCTCGATCGCCTTTTCCCAGTCGCGCTCGGCCTGGTAGATGCCGATCAGGTGCTTGAGCGCCTGCGGCGCGCGTTCGTCGATGCGCGCAAGATCGGTGAAAACCGTCTCGGCGCGGTCGAGCAGGCCCGACTTCATGTAGTCCTCGCCCAGCGCCAGCAGCGCCTGCACGCGCTGCGCATCGGACAGGTCGTTGCGGTTCGCCAGCCCCTGGTGCAGGCGGATGGCCCGGTCCACCTCGCCACGGCGGCGGAACAGGTGGCCGAGCGCAAGCTGGGTCTCGAAGGTTTCCTTGTCCAGCTCGGCGATGTGCAGGAACAGCTCGATGGCCTTGTCCGGCTGCTCGTTGAGCAGGTAGTTCAGGCCACGGAAGTAGGTGCTCGACAGGCGGCTGACCTGGCTTTCGCTGTGCCGCTGCCCGCCGCGCCGGCCGATCACCCAGCCGCACAATGCCGCGATCGGCAGGAACAGGAAGAACCAGAACCATTCACTGATGAAGGCCATCGTCGGTCAGCGTCCGTCGAAAGGAGAGGGAGCCTGCGCCGGCTGCGCGGGCACGGCGGCCGCCTTGTTGGCGCGCCGCAATCTGGCATAGAGCGGGACCACCAGCCCGGCCACCACCATGCCACCGCCCAGCAAGGCGCCGAGCAGCAACGAGGCGATGATCGCAATGCCCGACGTGGTCTTCAGCGACCAGAACGCCAGGCTGATTTCGACAGGTTGCGAGTTCAGCGAACCTATCACCAAGCCACCGACCAGGACAGCCAGCAGCAGCAACAATCGGACAGCCTTCATGCGGCGGCCTGCTCCCTGTTCACCAAGCCACTAGCTTAGCGGCCCCAGCGCCAATCCGCAGCAGCGGATTGCGATCGGATCAGGCGGACTCGCCTTCCTGCGGCACGACGTCGTTGACGCGCTCGCGCAGTTCCTTGCCCGGCTTGAAATGCGGCACGTGCTTGCCCGGCAATGCCACCGAATCACCCGTCTTCGGGTTGCGGCCCAGCCGCGGCGGCCGGTAATGCAGGGAGAAACTGCCGAAACCACGGATCTCGATGCGGTCGCCGGCAGCCAGCGCCCCGCCCATCATTTCCAGCAACGACTTCACGGCCAGGTCGACGTCGTCGGCCTTCAGGTGCCCCTGGCGGTGCGCAAGGATTTCGATCAACTCGGATTTGGTCATCGCGAACCCGTCACGGAAATTTCATGCCCTGAAACGGCCCGGACTGGTGTCCGGGCCGTCCAGTTCACAACTGCGGCAAAACCTGGCCGATTACTCGGACTTGTTGCCGTTCAACTGCGCACGCAGCAGCGCGCCGAGGCTGGTGGTGCCCGTGGCGGCTTCGGTCGAGGTCTTGTTGAACTCGGCCAGCGCCTCGGCGGTTTCGGCTTCGTCCTTGGCCTTGATCGACAGCTGCAGGGTGCGGCCCTTGCGGTCCATGCCCACGAACTTGGCTTCGATCTTGTCGCCGACCTTCAGGTGCTGCGAGGCATCGTCCACGCGGTCGTAGCTGATGTCGCGGGCCGACACGTAGCCTTCGATGCCGTCGGCCAGTTCGACCACGGCGCCCTTGGCGTCGACTTCCTTGACCGTGCCCTCGACCTTGGAGCCCTTCGGATTGGCGGCCATGTACTGGCCGAACGGATCCTGCTCCAGCTGCTTGACACCCAGCGAGATGCGCTCGCGCTCCGGATCGACCGCAAGCACCACGGCATCCAGCGTGTCGCCCTTCTTGAAGTTGCGCACGATGTCTTCGCCGGTGGTGTTCCAGCTGATGTCGGACAGGTGCACCAGGCCGTCGATGCCACCGTCCAGGCCGATGAAGATGCCGAAGTCGGTGATCGACTTGATCTGGCCCGACACCTTGTCGCCCTTCTTGTGGATGGCGGCGAAGGTTTCCCACGGGTTGGCGGCGACCTGCTTCATGCCCAGCGAGATGCGGCGGCGCTCTTCGTCGACGTCCAGCACCATCACTTCGACTTCGTCACCGACCTGCACGACCTTGGACGGGTTGACGTTCTTGTTGGTCCAGTCCATCTCGGACACGTGCACCAGGCCTTCCACGCCCGGCTCGATCTCGACGAACGCGCCGTAATCGGTGACGTTGGAGACCTTGCCGAACACACGGCTGTTGGCCGGGTAGCGGCGGGCGATGTTGTCCCACGGATCCTCGCCCAGCTGCTTCAGGCCCAGCGAGACGCGGTTGCGCTCGCGGTCGAACTTCAGCACGCGCACGTCCAGCTCGTCGCCGACGTTCACGACTTCGGACGGATGGCGCACGCGCTTCCAGGCCATGTCGGTGATGTGCAGCAGGCCGTCGATGCCGCCCAGGTCCACGAACGCGCCGTAGTCGGTCAGGTTCTTGACCACGCCCTTCAGGATCGCGCCTTCCTGCAGCTTGTCCATCAGCTGCTCGCGCTCTTCCGAGTGCTCGCTCTCGACGACGGCGCGGCGGGAAACGACCACGTTGTTGCGCTTGCGGTCGAGCTTGATGAGCTTGAACTCCAGCTCCTTGCCTTCCAGGTAGGCCGGGTCGCGCACCGGGCGCACATCGACCAGCGAACCGGGCAGGAAGGCGCGGACATCCTTGATGTCCACGGTGAAACCACCCTTGACCTTGCCGCTGATGCGGCCGGTGATGGTTTCGTTCTTTTCCAACGCTTCTTCCAGCTCGTCCCACACCATCGCGCGCTTGGCCTTCTCGCGCGACAGGACGGTTTCGCCGAAGCCATTCTCGATGGAGTCGAGGGCAACCTTCACCTGGTCGCCCACGCCCACGTCGATCTCGCCAGCGTCGTTACGGAACTGTTCGATCGGCACGATGCCTTCGGACTTCAGGCCGGCGTTGATCACCACCACGTCGCCGCGGACGTCGACGACGGTGCCGACGACGATGGCGCCCGGCTTCAGCTTGGCCAGGTTGGCTTGGCTGGCTTCAAACAGTTCTGCAAATGATTCGGTCATTGGATTTACTCGGTTGAACACATTGGACGGCGGGGCGCTGCGAAGAACCCGGGCCGTCCAGCCTGTTGTGCGACCCCGTGCGGGCAGCCGCGTGTGAATGGAAATACCCGCCACGCACCATTGCGCAGCGGGGCTGTTGCAACATCATTGGCACGACTGCGGCCGGTGGGCTGGCCGCTCCACACTGCCCGGGTCAGGCTTCCATGGCGGAAACCAGGCCCAACACCCTGGCAACGACGTCGTCGATGCCGATACCGCTGGTGTCGATGAGGACGGCGTCATCGGCCGGCCTCAGGGGCGCCACTGCGCGCTGTGCATCACGGGCGTCGCGGGCCATGATCTCGCGCAGGAGGTCGTCAAAGCTAACCGAAACTCCTTTTTCCTTCAACTGTTTATGGCGCCTGTGCGCACGCTCCTCGGCGCTGGCGGTCAGGAAAACCTTGAATGGGGCATCCGGGAAGATCACCGTGCCCATGTCGCGGCCGTCGGCGACCAGTCCCGGCGGCACCCTGAATGCGCGCTGGCGCTCCTTCAGCGCCGCCCGCACCTCGGGAATGGCGGCAATCGCCGAGGCCAGCGCGCCGGTGGTTTCCAGCCGCAGTTCGTCGGTGGCATCGGTGTCGTTGACCAGCACCCGCAGGCTCTCGCCCTGCTCGGCGAAACGGATCCTGGTGTCGAAGGTGCAGCGCACCAGTGCCGAGGCATCCGAGGTGTCGATGTCGGCCCAGCTGGCCGCCACGCCCACCGCCCGGTACAGCGCCCCCGAATCCAGGTAGTGCCAGCCGAGCCGGCGCGCGACGATACGGCTGACGGTACCCTTGCCGGCGCCGGACGGGCCGTCGATGGTGAGAACGGGGGGGAGTTGGCTCATCTGCGGCCTGCCGTGGATTCGGGAATCGGGCATTCTAGCGCCCCGCCCGGCCGCCCCGTCGCCCGGATCCCATGCAAGCACTTGAACCAGCGTGGAAATACCCGGTAGAATGGCGGGCTTGAACGAGCGTCAACCTGCCGAGCGCCAATCTGGCATGCCCGCGGCAACGCTCTCCAGAAGAACTCCCAAGATATCTGCCGAGGTATGCCATGAAAGTCCTGTCCTCCCTGAAGTCGGCCAAGTCCCGCCACCGCGACTGCAAGGTCGTGCGCCGTCGCGGCAAGATCTTCGTGATCTGCAAGTCGAATCCGCGCTTCAAGGCTCGCCAGCGCTGAGCCGGCGGCGCAAGCCGCAACCGGAGCCCATGCGGCTCCGCCCCCTCAGAAAGCCGCCTCCGGGCGGCTTTCTGCGTCTGCCGTTCGTGACGGCCATCGCTTGTGGGCCATCGCGCGCGGCGCCCCGGGCGACCCCGGCCGTTTTTTTGCCGGAATTTTTGGTGTAATCGGCAGCTTGTGTCCTTACGGGGAGTAGTGACCATGAAACAGACGATCCATGCCTTGACCCTGATTGCCGCCTTCGTTGCCGCTCCGGCGGCGATGGCCGACACCCTGCTGGTCGACCGCGCGCAGGAAAAGCCGGCCGAAGCCCTGCCCGCGCGCGGGCAGACCATGCAGCAGGTCGAGGCCCGCTTCGGCGCGCCGCAGGAGCGGCTGCAGCCGCGCGGCGGCCAGAAGCAGCAGTGGCCGACCATCAACCGCTGGGTATACCCGGCCTTCACCGTCTATTTCGAGAAGCAGCGCGTGATCGACGTGGTCGCCAACCAGGCCGGGCCGCAGGAAGTGGGCC